>Ga0214248_1000059_pt1 | contig 56878 bp, 57 predicted proteins | sample TroBogypolimnion_10_FD_153086 | JGI IMG/M metagenome (GOLD analysis project Ga0214248, IMG submission 153086) | Freshwater microbial communities from Trout Bog Lake, WI - 15JUN2009 hypolimnion | ecosystem: Environmental > Aquatic > Freshwater > Lake > Hypolimnion/Profundal zone | place: Trout... | reverse complement strand
AAAGGTAGCAGAGCTCTCTCCAGAAATTGTGCTGATGGATTTGAACTTGCAAACATCAGCAAATACAAGCATCGAGGTGACCGCCAAGATCAAATCCGACTTCCCCTCTGCCCATGTAATCATCTTGACTGCCGATGAAACCATTGAATCAATTATGGGTGCCCTAAAAGCTGGAGCCAGCGGGTACCTTCTGAAGTCTGTCACTATCGTCGAACTGCAATCGGCCATCTATACCATTCTGAAACACGGCTCTGTCCTAACCCCTTCGGTTGCACAAAAAGTTCTTGCAGTCATGAGCCATCCAGTAGTAAAACTTTTGACCGCGACAGAACGCGAAATCGAGATTCTCGTACTCATGGCATCTGGAACTTCGAATAAGGAAATTGCAAGAGAACTATCGCTCAGCGTGCGGACGGTTGAAGCCCATGTGCACAAAATCTTTCAAAAGTTCGGCGTATCCTCCAGAACCGAGGCAGTTATGGCAGCTATCCGGGCTGGAATAATCACGGCGCCAACAAAGGATTAGTACATACTTATACAATGAGAACGCTCGCGCTCGACATTGGGGCCACCAAAATCGCAATCGGCCTCGTCGATGGCAACGACCAGATTCTCGAACGTCTCCAAGTTCCATCAAATACTAATGAGCCAATTTGGCCTGTCCTCAAAAAGGCGCTCAAAGGTTTCACTGCCGATCGCATTGGTATTGCATCTGCCGGCCCCATTGATCGCGTGAACGGAACCATCTCCCCCGTAAATATTGCGCAATGGAGAAAATTTCCGATTGTTTCCGAAATCAAAGCTTTATTCCCAAAGGCACCCATCGGGTTATTGGGCGACTGCACTGCGGTTGCACTCGCAGAGAGCCGGCTTGGAGCCGGTATGGGTGCTACTAATATGTTGGGAGTCGTTGTTTCTACAGGAATTGGTGGAGGACTCGTCATCGATGGAAAGGCTTTTCATGGAGAGACGGGGAATGCTGCACTCTTTGGCCATCACTCCATCGGATTTAATTCCGACATAGTTTGTGATTGCGGCCGTACTGGATGCTTAGAGACTTTTGCACGTGGTCCAAAGATGGTCGAATATGCCAAGGGACTGGGGTGGAGTGGCGGCGAAGACTTCATCGCTCTCGCTCAATGCGCCCGCGAAGGTGACACTCACGCACTTGAAGCAATCGACAAGGGAACTCTGGCGTTGGCAGTCGGCATAACCAATGTGCTCAATATCCTGGACCTTCACACCGTAGTCATCGGTGGAGGTGTTTCGTTCGCTGGCCCCATCTATTGGGATCCATTCCTACGTCATTTCAAAGATGAGCGTATTCACGCTGGATTCCTCGATGAGGTCAACGTACATCCCGCGAAGTTAAAAGCTGATGCTGGTCTTATGGGCGCCGCGCTATTTGCTCAAGAGGTCGCAGGGTAGGATTCCCCAATGCTAGAGAGCGATACACGTCCTTGGGGGCGCTACGAAGTACTCGACGAACAGCCCACACATAAAGTTAAGAGAATATTCGTTTTGCCAGGGCAACAACTTTCGTATCAACGCCACAAATTACGAGCCGAACATTGGTTCATCATCTCTGGGCTCGGCCTGGCCATAATCGACGGTCATGAAATCGGCGTAGGAGCGGGAACGACGGTCGATATTGGAGTGACCCAACTTCATCGGATCCGCAACACTGGCAGCGAAGAACTCGTTTTCATCGAAGTACAGACGGGAACGTACTTCGGCGAAGAGGATATCGAGCGTGTCGAGGATGACTTCGGAAGAGTGTAAGGTTGCCCATCTACCTGGACGATTGGCTCAGCGGTAGAGCACCACATTGACATTGTGGGGGTCACTGGTTCGATCCCAGTATCGTCCACCAAGATATAGCCCCGACCCGCTCAATTTGAGCGGGTCGGGGCTTTTTCTTTGCCTCCGGGCCCAACAAATAACCCCAACTCGTTCTCTCGGAGGGGGTAGCCCATTGAGAGGTGAGTGCTAACACTCATAATGTACAGATTGGATAAAACATATTACACATCCACTCTTCGCAGAGGCTGGGTCCGACCAGCATCTAAAAATCTTAGATTCTGCATTTAGAGGGGCATACTGATGTTCAAAAGTAGAAATATCATAATTACTCTGGCCTTCTCACTTATGGCCTCGTTCTCCACTGTAGGTGCAGCACAGGCAGCTTCATTTGCTTGTGGCCCTGGGGTCTCGTATACCGTGGTCAACGGAGTTGCATCGAATGGAAACTCTTGCACCGGAGCGCTCACCTTAGATCCACGTGTCACTTCGGGCGCCGATAATGCATTTCAAAATGCCACGCTAACTTCGCTAAAGTTGGATGAAGCCCTCGTGACAATCGGTAATGGCGCTTTCAGTCACGCCCTCCTCACCTCTCTAAAACTTGACGAATCTCTTACCTCGATTGGGCTCTCAGCTTTCGATCACTCACCTTTAATATCTTTAAAAGTAGATGAGGCGCTTGTCGAGATTAAGGACTCTGCTTTTTATTGGGCGCAACTGACAAATTTGAATTTAGATGACGCGCTGATCGGGATTGAACAGCAAGCGTTTTATAGCTCCCCTTTAACATCTCTCAGGATTGGTAAATCAGTCACTCACATTGGACATCAAGCTTTTATGTCTTCTCTCCTCACCTCACTCACTTTGGGTAGATCTGTCACCGCAATCGGATGGGGTGCATTTGCATATTCCCCACTTACTTCCCTCACGCTTGATGCTGCTCTTACCTCAATACAGCCAAGCTGGCTCCCCGCTTTCTATTCAGCCAACCTCACCTGTCTTACCAATCCCAGCACCGCCGCATTGTCTGGCAGTGGGTTGGAAGGTTTCACAGGACTCCCACGTTGTTCTTCCCGCGATAGCTAATTTTCCAAAGCTAGTCGTCCGAAAGTTATTGGAGATAGTAAAAGAAGGTATCTGGGTTGCCAGCCCCGATACCTTTCTTTTTTTGCAGCCTAGGCGCAAGTAGCTAGCGGGCATCTATCAAAGCCCCATCAATATCCGGATGGAAATGTTTCTAAAACTTCACCAGCCTCCCAGCCAACGGTTCTCTCTAAGGGCTCTACCACCGAGGATGTCTGAAATCTAGATTTGTTCGAAAGTCGATGTGAAGTGCCTCAAAGCAGACGGCTCTTGAACGATTCGATAACCACGAAGCTGAGAAGCTCGCTCTTTGACTGCCAGGCAGACCTCAATGACGTAATCGATATGGCTCTGCGTGTATGTTCGACGTGGAATCGCCAGGCGTACCAACTCCATCGCGGCTGGAACTTCAGATCCATCTGGTTTGCGCCCAAACATCACCGTTCCAATTTCGCATCCGCGGATTCCACCCATCGTGTAAAGCTCGACGGCTAGCGCCTGGCCGGGGTACTGCAGAGCGGGAATATGTGGAAGAAGAGCCCGAGCATCAATGTAAACGGCGTGACCACCAATTGGTAGCACAACCGGTACTCCCCCTTGAGAAAGAGCTTCTCCGAGATAGGCCGTTGATTGAATCCGATACTTCAAATAATCATGCGAGACTATTTCCGAAAGTCCCACCGCAAGTGCTTCCAGATCTCGCCCTGCCAACCCACCATAGGTAGGAAATCCTTCGGTGAGAATCAAGAGATTCCTGCACACCCCGGCCAGCGCATCATCATTCATTGCCAGCCATCCGCCAATATTTCCTAATGGATCCTTCTTGGCGCTCATCGTCATGCCATCTGCCAACGAGGCAATCTCGCGAACGATGTCGACGACATCTCTGTCATGCTGCCCGGCTTCACGTTCGCGAATGAACCAGGCATTCTCTGCGAATCTGCAGGCATCGAGAAACAAGGGAAGTCGATATTTCTTACAGATATCACTTACTGCGTGAAGATTTGCCAGAGAGACCGGCTGACCGCCGCCAGAGTTGTTGGTGATGGTCATCATCACTACTGGAATATTTTCAACGCCTTTTTCTACAATGAATCTCTCAAGCGCCTCAAGGTCCATATTTCCTTTGAAAGGATGTAAATTTGCGGGATCCTTACCTTCTGCAATAACAAAATCAAAGGCTTCGGCGCCGCTATATTCAACGTTGGCCCGCGTGGTATCAAAGTGGGTATTATTTGGAATGAATTTTCCTTTACCTCCCAGAGCTGTAAATAAAATCTTCTCTGCTGCGCGTCCTTGATGGGTCGGAATAATATGTTTGAATGGAAAGAGATTTTGCACGGCATCGCGAAAAATTGTCCACGAAGGTGAACCAGCGTAAGACTCATCACCATGCTGAATAGCTGCCCACTGATTTCGACTCATAGCTCCGGTTCCTGAGTCGGTCAGAAGATCGATCAACACATTGTCAGAGTGCAGAGAGAACAGGTTGTACCCAGCCTCTTTGATGTAATTCTCTCGCGCTTCTGGCGTTGTCATCGCAAGCGGAGCTACAGAGTGGATGCGAAAAGGTTCGATAATCGTTTTGAATTCCATTGTGACAGGTTAGGCAATTACATCCGCTGTAGATAGAAAGTCGGCGAGGGTAACCACTCATGAATCCCATAGTTTGAAATCTCTGCGCAACTCTCTCAATCTCTCAAGTACAACTTGATACTTACGCTCACACAATGAATAACTCTTTGAAGTTTCACAAATAATGCGCAAAAAGTTCACAACACTCACCCAAACCTCACCTCTGAATGGATTGGCCCCTAATACATTCCGCGCATGGCCTCTAAAAATACAATCATTACCGCCTCCATCGCACTATCAGTGGGACTCGTTATCGGATCTGTAGGTTCTTCTCCGGTAAACGCGACCTCATCATCCTTCGCCAAAGTGGGACGTTCATTGGTTGGACACTCTCTGAGCGTCTGCATCAATGGAACTACTGGCGTTATCCGAGCTGCAACTCCTTCAGCCCCATGCGCTGGAAATGAAAGTGCATTTCTCCTCGGTGGCGGAGTTGGAGCACCTGGTCCTCAAGGGCCACAAGGTGATCCTGGTCCTCAAGGTGAACAGGGCCTTCCTGGAAAAACTGGTCCACAAGGCGACACTGGTCCACAAGGCGACAGTGGTCTCCAAGGATTGCGAGGCTTAACAGGAGCTACCGGCCCACAGGGGTTAAAGGGTGACACTGGCGCTCAAGGTCCTGTCGGTCCACAAGGTCCTGTCGGTCCACAAGGTCCCCAAGGTCCTGTCGGCCCACAAGGTCCCCAAGGTCCTCGCGGTCTGGATAGTTTCGCTCCAGTCCTGCCTTAATATTCCGACGGTGCTTTTGACTGGTTTGGACAGTAATAAAGACAGGGGCCCTGGCTTCATAGCTGGTGCCCCTGTCTTTATTAAAGAATCACAAGTTCCAACCCTTTTGCGACGGCATCTTGACGTGAATCAACTTCCATTTTCCGGTAAAGACTTTTTAAATGAGTTTTGATGGTGTTATTTGAAATATGCAAAGTTGCGGCAATTTGAGAGATCGTCACTCCGGTTGCAAGGCGCCGCAGTATCTCCATTTCCCGCTTTGTTAAATCCAGATTGCCACTATTTTCTGAATTTGTAGCGCGGGCTATTTGTTTCCTAATATCGCGAGCCAACAATTCTAAGTAAATTGTCGGGTGATTCGTGGCGAGATCAAGCAGGTAATTTTGCAACGTCGGACTTTGCATGAGAAAAATTGTGCGGAAGCCATTTGTCATCGCAATATCGGTAGCTTCCTTCAGAAACTTGAGTGCTAGATTGGGTTTACTCTTATACATTTCCGCCGAAATGAGGGCTTTTTCTAATTGATAGCGCGGGTTATATTCAGGTAAGGCTTCCACTACTTTCTGCATTTGTTGCAAATTATGCTTATCCACGTAGAGAGTATGCAATAGGCGCGTGGTTGACGTTATTGGCATCCGATAGAGAAGATCTTGGATCCGTACTTCATCGTCAAGAATTACCCTTATCAAAAGTTCGTGCTCATCTACAATTCTGACGATTTCAGACTTAAATGAAATCCCTTCAATGTCGTGACGAGCTGCTTTGATGATCTCTAGACTCTCGGTTATGCGCCCCTGGTTAGCAAAAATTAACGCTAGTTTTGCACGCAACGCTGTGATCCATGGCCATTGCTGGTATTGGAGAGCAATGGGGAGAAACTCAACAATCATATCTCCAGCTTTTTCGAATTCACCCGATTCCCGATAAATATCTGCTAGGCAGTAAACGGCTTCGAACGGGAAGAACATTCCAGAAACGTTGATCTCTTGTGCATTGACTAGCGCAAAGAGGGATTCTTGAAGAGCGTCGCGCAATCGGCCATCTGATAAGGCATTCAGCGCGCGCATCGATGGCAAAGTAACGGCTTTGATAATCGCAGGGTTATCACTCGCCACAGCCTCTGCCAACTTGAGAAACTCGAGCGAAGTCGCTTCTTGCTCTTGTAAGAATGCCGCAGATGCTGCGGTTCTGTAACTTGAGAGAAGATGAGTTGCGAATTCTGAGTGGAAGCTATGGGACATGCTTGCTGATTTGCGGGCCAGATCGACAACCCTGCTGTAATCACCGATAAAAAACGAAATCCGCAATTCCAAGAGGTTGAGCTCCGCGCTTTCAGTCTCTAAATCTCCCTGGGCAATGAGCAATTCACGGAACTGTTTTTGGAAAACTAGCGCCCCCTCCAAATTTCCTGTCACTATTTCGAAAGCACCTTGGAGGTATATATAGTTGGTAGCCTTAATAAGGGAAGTTCTCTCCAATTTCTTGAGGTGAATTAAGAATGTAGCCCGATCGGCACTTAGAATCAATTCGAGGATATATCTACCTGTCAGCTGCAATGCCTCTTCTTCTCTGCCAGCTAATCGAAGCATTTCGATTGCAGATGCTATTTCAGAGCGGGCTAGCAAGAAATCTCGTGCCTTTGCAAGAAACACCCTGACAGATTCTGATTCCATTTCCAGCTGGGCAATTAAAAAATCTTTAAACATCTCTTTAACTCTGTACGAATCTGGTAGTTCACTGATTCTTTCCAAATAGATACCATGGGTTTCAAGCTCTCGAAGCGTGTTCATCGATTTAGGTGCAAAGCCCAATAAATCCAATTCCAGTATGGAAATACTTTTGAATAATGAGACTTTTCCGAGGAGTTCGAGTGACTCTGACGGCAATTGTAGGCAGACCCTTTCAATGAGAAGATCCCGTCTTGCCGAAGAAATCTTCCTGGAATCGTTTGCCTTATTCTGGGTCGTTATGTCAGCTAATGCCATCTGAATGCCAACAGGCCAACCGCCTAATTCTAAAACGGCCTCAGATAAACGTGAGTCTGCGGGATCTACGCCGTAAATTCTAGCTACATAGTCAATTTCGAATTGATCAAATTTCAGGTTTTCAATCGATAAATAGTTGATAATCGCCATATTTTCCAGTCGATTGAACGAGATTCCCGAAATATTTTTGCAAAGACTCAATGTGGAAACGTTAAGTGGTGCGGAATCGACCCAAGCTTGGAGGAAAGGTGTAATAGCGGGGGCTAATGAGTCCAGATCATCTATTACGAAATGCACATCGTGATCAAAGGTGGCTATTTCTTCACATATTTTGGTGATAACTAAAGTACCCATAGATTCGACATCTGAATTTTCAGTCAACCATAGAGCAAAATTTGGCCTAATTCGGCGAATGGCAGCCACCATATGGAAGATCGAGGTCTTAACGGAATCACCCGCTGATGCTGAATACCACGCGGTTATGTTCGGATATTTTGCAGCCCACTGAGAACCTAGAACGGTCTTCCCAAAACCAGTCGGTGCAACTGCAATCAAGAAGCGTGGAGATTGGCCTTCAAGTGAGGCCAGTAGGTGATTGCGTGGAAAAAAATTATGTGAAATGGGAGGTGGGGTGATTCGAATCTGCGAAACACCGGGCAACAATTCCATTTCCATTCAGCAATAGTGGCACGAAGGGGGGGGTATCCCATTCGAGGACTCACTCGCCCCAAAAATCACCCTCAGTGGTCTAAGTAGTTTCCTTTGGAATGATTTCTTCGCCAGGCGTGTGGCAATGCCCTATCTAGGAAGACTCGAAAGCATGGAATGAGGCCTCTGTCTCTTTCCACTTTCAAGAGGGGTAAACCCTTCGGAAATCGATATATGCGAGAGTGATTCTTGCGCTCCACTCCTTTAGTGCGCCATCGCAGTAATTGATCCCACGTAAGATCCGGCCACGGTTGAAGCATGCCGTTTCTAATATAGACGCTGCCCAATCCGAGTAGCTGTTCGTGAATTTCATAAAGAGCCTGCTTATCGACGTCGTCGTAGCCAAGCGCAATCTCTGCCATCAATAAGGCGTACGTGGCAATGACTTCTGCCTCAGTTTCAACGACTCCATCATTGATTCGCTTTGGAAATTCGTACGGTAGATTCGTACACAAGGTGATGTTCGCCATGTGAGCCAATTCCCAAGGCTCACAAGCGTTGAAAATTGTCTTCCAACTTCCATCTGTTGCTGAGTCAACAGCGAGTAGGCAATCGGATTTCCACTTCACCACTATGTCAAAGAGTGACGTTTTCCATTCCTCACTTTTGACAACGGCCGAAACCACCAAATTCCCGTTCATAGAGAGGAAATTACACTCTGTCCTCTTCCTGGACTATTGATATTTGGGTGATAATTAGGGTGAAAATTCTCCAAATTATCAAGTATCAAGGACGAAAAGCAGGTCCATAAGGTCTTGTTGGCCAACAAGGTCATCTCGGCATCGATACTGCTAGCCGGGGCGCATTTCTCTTGACTGCTAAGATCAAGCATGCGCTCCAAAACCACCTTGGCGCAGGTTGCCGCCCTCTCAGGGTTCAGTACGGCCACAGTCTCTCGAGCTTTCGCACACCCCGAACTCCTCAATGAGGAGACCTTACGCGCTATCAATGATGCAGCAGTCATACTCCGGTACAAAATTCCTGATTCAAATGAAGAAATAGGATCTGAAAAGCGCATTGGAGTTTTTGTCAATCTATTTAATGATGCAGGTGAAATCGAAATACTGCGAGGCATCGCCAATGCGCTTCGGGCCTGGAACTTCGAACTAGTCCTCTATGAATCTTTGGATCACGATAGGGAACTTTTAGAAACTCGGAAGATTGCGGCACGAGCCGAACTTAGTGCGGCAATTTTTATAGGCGCACCAGAAAATCCTGCCAGCATTCCTATTTTGCACTCTGCCGATATTGCAACAGTGATTGTCGACTCTCAAACTAGCCAGTTTTCGCGGGTTTACTCTCCCGTCGAATCCGCAGTCGATGTGGTCTTTGAATTTTTTGTGAAATCAAAGGTGAAGAGCTTGCTCTTTGTTGGAGAGCTCCCTCAGGGCTCTGAACGCAAAGAGGCACTTATTCTCTCGCGCATCCGCAATCTCAACAGACCCAAAAACACTATGGTCATATCTGAATTCCTGATTGAACTAGGACGCGCTCCAGGACCCATCGATCTGATTCCGACAATTACATCGGAGTCTCCCGATGCTATATTCGCAGCTTCTGACTCATTAGCCCTTGAGGTCTATCGAGACTGCCTCAAAATGGGCTTCGTAGTCGGATCGGATATTCAAATCATCGGTTTCGGTGATGGTGATTTGGCACAGCGTTTAAATCTTTCCTCTGTCAGCGTCTTTCTCGATGCCCAAGGTCGAAGGGCCGCAGAGATAATCTATTCTCAATTGTTCAACCCCGAGATTGGTCAGGAAGTGCGACAAGAGATTATTCAGCCACAGTTGATTCTTCGCGGGAGTACAAAGAGCCTTATGTAAGAAATAAATTACATTGTCATTGGTTATTGAAATATTTCCTATTCATCCTAGACTCTCACCCTAGGAGGTGGACCATGGCCGATAGCGATGTGAAGCTCGGTGAACGTGTAATAGACCGTCGGATGATCTTGTCCCCCGGGGATCCAGTCTTTGATCCGCGCTTTAGGCCGAGTATTGAAACAGCCATACCATGGCTACTTTGCTATAGAGATTCCTGGCTCGTCCCATACGCCTCTGTTCCATTTGATCACCATAAAGGCGTGGGCGAGCAGAACCTCTTCCGCTGTCTCTTTGGGCGTGATGCTTTAATCATTGCCGATTTTCTGGGAAGCCGTGTGCCTGGTCTGAATCAAGGCGTTATCGGTGCACTGGCTGAAAATCAGGGCGAGTCTTTCAACTCGCAAAGCGAAGAAGAGCGCGGACGCATTCCACACGAGGTGCGCGATCAATCTGATCTTCGCGCCATTGAAATCTCTGAAACCAATGGTTGGAAATTTCCATATTATGGATCGGTCGATGCGACTCTGCTCTGGCTGAAATCACTCGCTAAAGAGACTCATGACGATCCAGGCATCTTAGATTTGAAAGTTAATTCTAAATCTCTTGCAGAACGTGCGGCCTTGGCCACTCAATGGATCGTCTATCGCCTTGAAACCCCCTCTGGACTCATCGAGTCGGCCCGCTCCAACCCGGCCGGCATTAAGAACCAAGTCTGGAAAGACTCTGGGGATTCTTATATGCATAGCGATGGTCGAGTCGCTGGGATTGGATCTCTTGCATCTATCGAAACATGTGGAGAACTCTTTGATGCGCTGAAAGCAGCTATTCGCATCCAGTCACTTCGTCCTTACGTAGACTGGCCAATGGGCCCTCAAGAATTGGATAATCTCGCAGAGACAATTCGGGAACGTCTCATAAATTTAATGTGGTTGGGTGATCGATTTGCTATGGCAACCGAACGTGATGCCACTGGCACGCAGACTCCGCTAGATTCGCAAGCGAGTAATCAAGCTCGACTATTAGATTCAGCAATATTCGATGGGCCAGAGTGGAATACATACTCGCGAGCTATCGCCGAAGCCATTACCGATACGCAGTTGCTAGGCCCTGCGGGCCTTCGAACTCTTTCTCGCAATCATCCTTCATACCGTCCAGGGGGCTACCACACAGGTTCTGCTTGGCCTTTCGATGGGATGTTTGCAGGAAGGGGCCTGCTTCGCCATGGCTTCACCCAAAAAGCTAACGCACTTATAGGAGCAACTGTAGGTGCGATCGAGTCAATCGGAGGTTTCCCCGAACTCATGCGTAGCGATGCTCCGCTCTATGGATGGGTAACGTCTGAAGTAATAGATATAGAAGGGGCGGCAGATGGATTCGGAAACGGATTCAACAGAATCTGTCAGCCCCCGCAAATGATCCAAGGGTGGACCGTCGCGGCCTACGCCTGGGCAAAAGACCATCGCCAATCTTGGAACCGATGGTAAATCTAACGAGTAGAAGGTAGTGATAGATGCACAAACTTAATCGCCATAAATATCTCGCTTCGATTGCCGCTGCAGCACTCTCTTTAACGGTAGTTGGAACCATCTTGCCCGCACATGCCGCTAGCCCCATCACGCTAACTGTCTGGGATGAAGGCCTCTTGGGTCACTTGGCCAATGGTGCCTTGGATACCAAAGCCTCGTACATATACATTGCGGCGCAGGACTACAAAGCCTTGCACCCAGAGGTCACCGTCAAAATCGATGAGCTCGATAGTGGCGTCTACCAAGCACAATTCACTGCAGCTTCAATTGCTAAGAACGGACCGGACATTCGTATTGGATTCGCCGGAGGAGACACTCTTTCCTATTCCCAATATTTGCTCAATCTGCGCCGCTTCTTTAGCAGTTCAGAGTTAAAGCAGATCACTGGAGTAAATACTATGAAGGCGAACTACTCCCTCACCGGCGGGCTCTATGGAATTCCATTCGGTGCTGGCTCATACTTTGCGGTTTTTTATAACAAGAAGCTGATGGCAGCAGCGCATATAGATATGACTACCCCACCTGCAACATGGGAACAGTTCATTGCCTTGGCTAAGAAGATTAAGGCCACTGGCGTTAATCCAATTTATGAAACAAACCTCGAGGGCTACACGGGTGCATGGGTGATACCTGCACTAGCAGGCGGACTTCTTGGACCTAACGCCTTTACAGATATGTACAACTCCAAAACTTCCATCAATCAACCAGCAATGGTTAAGGCTTACGCCGCCTATCAGCAGCTCTACACCAACAAGATTACTAATGCTGATGCGACCACACTTTCAGATGGTGATCGGATGACTGGCTTTGTTGCCGGTAAAGGTGTTATGACAATCAATGGTGGTTGGAGCAACGACACCATGTTCAAGGCAATGGGAGATAACGTGGGCGAATTCCCAATTCCTCCACTTGCCGGCTCTCGATATATGCACATTCTGCCTGGTGGAACCAACGAAGGAATTTCAGTGACGAAATACAGCAGGAATCAATCTGCTGCTGTCGATTTCATCAAATTCTTAGTCTCGGCTCCAGAGGAAGATAAGTATGTCAAGATTTCTCAATCTGAACCTTCAAATAATATAAACGCTGATCCTGCAATGATTACTAACCCGTTGCTCAAGCAACAGGCACAATGGGTTGCTCAGTATCCTCAGGTGTATCCATTTGACAACATCATGCCTGGCAACGTTATAAACCTCTACTATCAGTTGAATAATTCGGTATCACTGGGGCAAACAACCCCGGTATCTGCCGCGAAACAATTAGCTGATTCGTTTGCACTCAATCCACCACCGAAGTCGTAAAATATATATATGACTAAAACCTTAGAACGTGTTGCTGGGATCCAACCGGGTACTGGCGCACGTTCTAAGCGTCGAAAGAACTCATTGACGCGACAACGTGAGCGAATCGGAATGTTGGCATCGCTCCCTGCCTTGATATTTGTAATGGCGTTGATGTTCTTTCCTATTGGATTCGCGACCTGGCTTTCTTTCGAAAAGACCAATGGGGTCTACTACCATTTTATCGGAATTAAAAATTACACCTCGATATTTTCTTCGCCCCTGGTTCATCAGGTATTTCGCACCAATCTAAAGTTTCTAATAGCAATACCTATTGTAATAACTTTAGGATCTTTGACGTCAGTGCTTCTCTATCAAGAGATATATGGATGGCGTTTTTATCGCCTGGTTTTCTTCCTTCCTTCCGTCCTCTCAGCATCAGTGACAGGGATTATTTTTAGAACGGCATTTACCTACGACGGCCCTGTTAATTCGGCCCTTAAGCTCTTTGGATTTCAACCTATCAATTTTCTTGTTCATGCAAATTCCGCAATCTTCGTCATATCACTTGCACTCGTCTGGGCAGGTTTTGGATATGCCATGTTGATTTTGCTCAGTGGTTTAACCGCAATCGACACAGATATCTTCCTGGCAGCACAAGTTGACGGCGCTGGCTGGTGGAGGCAATTCCAATACATCGTGATACCGAGTATTAGAAATCAATTGGTATTTGTTACTACGATAAATATTATGTATACGTTCACTTCGCTATTTGGCTTCATCTTCGTTATGACTGCTGGCGGACCCTTGTTCAGTACAACAACCGTGGATTACTTGGTATTTCAAAAAGCCTTCTCGAGTCAAGATATGGGAGAAGGTTCAGCGCTAGCAATCTTAGTATTTGGAATTATTGCTCTGCTCACCCTCACGCAAGCAAAATACCTACGAACAGATGCACAGGACTAAATAATGCAAAAACTAACTTGGCAGATGCAACTGTTGATCTCAATGGTACTTGGATCGGTTGCTATATCAACCCTCTGGCCGCTTTTTTATGTACTGGTTACATCATCTCGAACCCTAAACGACTACTTAAACAATCTTTATGGGATACCCAGGGAGTTCACTTTAAGCAATTTTAAAATTCTGTGGGATAACTACTCACTAGGACTGGCGGCTCGAAACACAATTGAGGTCGTTGGAATCAGCATGATCTGTTGCTTATCTCTCTCCTCCCTCGCTGCTTTCGGACTTGCGAAATATCCGTACAGGGGAAGTAAGTATGTGAATTGGGCTTTCATTGCCGTCATGTTGCTGCCAAGCACAGTGCTGATCATTCCTATCTACCTAGTGCTATCGAAATTGCAACTCGTTGGACACCTACCTGGACTTATGATTGTTTATATTGCGACGAATATTCCATTCTCAGTTTTCTTCCTTAGGGCCGCTTTTAAGGCGGTTCCGGACTCAATACTCGAGGCTGCCAGAATCGATGGCGCTGGCTTCTTTAGGGCCTTTCGGTCGATTGCCATGCCTAGTGTTCTTGCGAGTTTTACCACCTTAGCCGTCTTGCAATTCTTGGGGATGTGGAACGAGTTACTCTATGCCTATTTAATTCTGCCAGACCAAAGTACCAGGCTCCTAACCCCCGCTCTAGCCAACATCGGGGGTCGTTACACATCCAATCCCCCGCTAGTCGCGGCTGCCTTGGTTATAACTGCGACTCCTACTTTAGTTTTATTGGCCTTTAGTTCGAAATATCTAGTTCGTGGAGTCACTTCTGGCATCGGCTCTTCTTAAATAATGGAGACTACGACTCTCAATTATTTTCACGGCTCTCGCGAAGTAACTCTAAGATATTGGAGCTCTAAATGGGGAAATGAATGGGAACCCCACCAGATAATTCTAGGGACACCATTAGTGTTCGTGGCTGATACAGGTCGCAGTAGCGAGAATTTTCACCCCTTCTTTGTCATAAGTGACACCAATAACTCGTACGCATATGCAATCCCATGGTCGGGCAATTGGAGCGTCCAGATCGCGCGGATAGGTGGCTCTGTTCAAATTTCCCTCGAATCTGAAAACCCTAATTTGGTAGGAATTGGCGCTCATGTGGTTTCAGGGCTCTGGGAAGATGCTACCAATCAACTTCTGAAGGACTTTCGTGAAAAACATTTCGCCACACGAAAACTAGCCATGAAGACTGAGTGGAATCACTGGTGGCCCTACGAGGGTACTTTAATCAATGAAGATGTCTTCTTGCGGAATGCTCAAGTCGCGCAGCAGTGCGGGATTGAGGTCGCGGTACTTGATTCAGGGTGGTTTGGAAGTGGTGCTTGGGAAGATCATCGAGGAGATTGGAATCAAGTTAATCTCACACGGTTTCCATCTGGATTATCTGGTCTTGCTAATAAGACCCGGGCCCTGGGCATAGAGTTCGGTATTTGGTTTGAACTTGAAAGTGTAGGTCGAGAAAGCGAGTTACAGAACAAACACCCGGAGTATTTAGCCAAGCGCGATGGCATTCCCTTGGAGACGCTCTGCTTTGCCAATCCACACGCTTTTCGGTGGGCCTTGGGTCAACTACTCCAGACTATTCAGGATACAAAACCTAGTTGGATCAAGTTTGACTTCAATCATAGTCCAGGATTCGGCTGTAACCGCGTGGACCATGGGCACACCGCGACAGATGGTCATCTTTTACATATAGAGAATTTCTACCTCCTTCTCGAAAAAGTCCGAGCCGAGTATCCGGAAATAACACTTGAAAATTGTAGTTCTGGAGGATTGCGAAACGATTATGGCATGGCCCAAAGAGTAGACTTTTGCTTTGGCAGCGATCGAGATTGGCCAGAACATGCCCTGAGTGTTTTTTGGGCACACTCACACTTCTTTCCGGCTGAGACTTTTCTCGGATGGTGCGACTCGGAATGGCTTGCAGACCAACCCAATCAGAACTTTAAATTGGATACAATTAATGTTGAAGGGCAATTACATTTTATCTTAGCTGTTACATTACTTGGGGGTTTCGGACTCTCGCAGCGCTTAGAAAACTTCACACCAGAGCAGCGCAATATTCTACGTACATATGTCGAGCTCTATAGGCATTCGTTGCGCCCACGGTATCAAAATAAGGCATCAATCAAATATCTATCGGATCAGCCAGGACGCGCCCAGGAAGGTGCTCGGACAGTGGGCTTCGCAATCGAAACTACCATGTATCCACCGCTGGTCATGGTCTTTCAACTGCCTGGAGCCTCGGAAACGAAAATTACTTACGCGGTCAACACCGACGGTGTTTCCTATGAGGCCGTGGACCTGATAACCGGGCAGCATTCAGAAGTGATTTCTGTCGATGGAAATTTGGTCTTCGATTTACCTTTGGCTCCAAACACGGCATATCTTTATGAAATCAGGCTTGGCTCGTGACACATGAATCTTGGCCACCATTTGATAATTGGTATCGTCCGCCAATCCCTTCTAGGACGTACCATAATGAATTCTTGGAAGAAGTATCTCAAGAGATCGCATCTACTATCTCTAATCCCGTACTTAGAAATCTCTTCCTCAATTGTTTCATGAACACATTGGACACAACTATAAATGCAACCCACGATGGCACTAATCCTTTAACATATGTGATTACTGGAGACATCGATGCCATGTGGCTGCGCGATTCAACACTACAAATGCGCCCCTATCTAGAGTTTGTAACCCATTCATCGCAAGTACGAGAGCTATTTGTTGGGCTAATCAGTCGACAGTCTGACTTCATCCTCATAGATCCTTACGCAAACGCCTTTTACAACACACCCAAATTTGGCATTCATAAAAGTGATTTGACGGAGATGAAGCCCGGCGTCCATGAACGCAAATGGGAATTAGATTCATTAATATTCCACATAGACCTAGTCTGTAGTTTTGCGAGAATCACCGGGGACCTGAGTATTTTTACTCCGACAGAGATCAATACCATCACCCGAATACTGGACACGTTGAAGATCGAACAGCGTTTAACGAACCATAGTCTTTATCATTTTGATCGAGTTACCGGTAACCCTATAGACACTCTTTCGAACTCTGGAAAGGGACCGAACTCGGGGTTCACCGGAATGATTCACTCAGCGTTTAGACCTTCAGACGATGCCTGTGAGTACCCATTTCATATCCCTTCAAATCTATTTGCAGCCAAGGTTCTCAAGGACTTAGCAGAATTCTTGCTTGCCCTCAATCTCTCTATGCTCCAGCAACTCTGTTCTAACCTTGTACTCGAGATCGAATCGGGAATAGAGGAATTTGGGATATATAGAGAAGAAGGTGCGCCCGCGATCTATTATTATGAAGTTGACGGGCTAGGCAATGCAAATGTTATGGATGACGCCAATATTCCTAACCTCCTATCGCTACCCTACTTGCAGGTTTGTTCAACTGCGACCGATATCTACCAAGCCACCAGAAGCGTAATATTGAGCTCAAAAAATCCTTACTTTTACCGCGGAACATTGGGTTCTGGAATTGGATCCCCGCATACGCCGGAAAACTTTGTCTGGCCAATCTCGTTGATAACGGAGGCATTCACAACTCAAGATCGGGAAGTTTGGCGGAGCAATTTGCGACTATTGTTAGTTTCAAGTGCGCATACGGGTCTACTGCACGAGAGTTTCGACATTGCAGATCCGAGCCTTTATACCCGGCCCTGGTTTGCATGGTGCAATTCCTACTTCGGAGAATTTATTCTACGTATATGGAGGGAAGATCCTAATTTCCTAAGGGAGTTTGAGTGACGCTTTACCATCTTACGAGTGAGTCTATCCAGATTGAGGTACTTCCTCACTTCGGTGGTGCGATTTCAAAATGCTACTTTGGAGGCGCTCAGATATTTGCTATCTCTCCGTATAGCAACTTAGAACCCACTTTCTTGGGTGATGAAGCTGATTGGGTGCGGGCTTGGAATGGGGGCTGGCAGCTTGCAATTCCTAATGCTGGTTCCAACTCTATGCAATTGCCTTATCCGCAGGGCTTTCACGGCAACGCTTCCCAGGACAAATGGTTGGTTGAACATAGTAGCCACCAGTCAATCTTGCTCCGCTGGCGCAAAGAGGAGTTGGACATATCAAGGGTAATACGAGTTATGAGCAATCAAATATTGGTCGAGTGTTCAGTTACAAATCTTGGTTTAGATACCAGAGAGATTATTGCAACAGAGCATTTGGTATTTGGTGACCAGTTCATTCAAGATCCAATTACTCTGCACCCCGATGAAAATAGCGAGTTCATGCCCCTGGACCAAACCGGGAGTAAATTCTCTGCGATCTGGCAGAAGTGGGGAAGCACTACCTGGGAGACCCTCACCAACGAACAGCCAGCCCGCATGGGGGTGCTAAAGACATTTAAAATCGCTCTCATATCCGGGAAGATCAGAGCTACTATTGCATGGGACAAAGAGATGTTCCCTTTTACCTGGCTGTGGCAAGAATTTGCAAAATCTCGTGCGGAGCCGTGGAATGGGTTGGTCCAGGCGCTGGGCATCGAACCCGCAATGACAGATAATGGTTTAGGGCTTACGGAAGCCTCTCGTACTGGCCAAGCATTGAGAGTCGCACCTGCCACAACCGTAACCTGGCATATGTCAGTGACTCTCGAAGACGTAAAAGGTGGGGAATGACGTGAATTTAGGAAATGACCCGTTCAAAGCTATGACTTCGGTCGTCACGGGAGGTGGTAGTGGAATAGGTGCTGCAACAGCACGTGTCTTGCAAGCCGGAGGAGCTCGGGTTCTTGTCCTGGACATTCAAGAAAATCCAGACTTTGAAACTATTCTTACGGATCTGCGACAGACGGAATCCTTCCCCGAAATCACCAAAAGCATCCGAAAAATACTCGGGCACATAGATATCTTGGTAAACGCTGCAGGGATATCCAAACCAGCAGAACTTTCCGCTCTCTCGAAAGAAAGCTACCGCGATACCCAGTTAGTCAATCTGGAATCTCCGATTTTTCTTATGAAATTCATAGGTTCCCAGATGTGTCAGCGTGGATTTGGACGAATAGTAAATGTTTCTAGTGTCCACGGGTCACGAAGCGAATTAACCTCATTGTCTTATGACACAAGTAAAGCCGGACTAGAGGCTGCCACGCGGACCGCAGCTTTGGAATACGCTCGGTATGGCGTGCTTGTTAATTGCGTCGCACCAGGATTCGTAAATACACAAATGTCAATTGTTAATGGGACTAACGAACTAGATACAGAATGGTTCCAAAACACCTACATCAGCAACCACCGGTTACCATTATTGCGAGCCGCGGATGCTCAAGAAATAGCGCAGTTGATCGCTTGGCTTTCATCTAAAAAAAACACATATATCACTGGACAGTCCATCACCATCGACGGTGGTCTATCTATAGGCATTTAGAAAAGTACAGGTGATTAGTTCATTCCAACCGCAGCCTTGAATCCCAGCTCTAGATCACCCTTAATATCTTCGAAATCCTCAATGCCGATGCTGAGGCGAATCATGCCCGGGGTTATACCGGCGTTTCGTAAACCTTCTTCCCCCAATTGTGAGTGAGTAGTCGAAGCCGGGTGAATAGCTAAAGATCTAACATCTCCGATATTTGCGACATGCTTAAACAGCTTGAGCCCATTAATAAATCTCTTACCCGATTCTTGGCCGCCTTTGATCTCGAAGGACATGACAGCTCCCCCGCCTTTAGGGGCGTAGTTCTGTTGATTCTTATGCCAGATTGAAGTTGGCAATCCCCCATAAGCAACTACTGCAACTTGAGGATGGGTCGAAAGCCACTCGGCGATCTTTTGAGCATTTTCTAAATGGCTTTTCATACGCATGCTGAGAGTATCCATACCTTGCGCAAGGATCCATGCATTAAAAGGAGTGACGCAGGGACCAAAGTCTCTTAACAACTGCACGCGAAGTTTGATGATGAAGGCAAGATTTCCAATTTGAGAATCGACTCCAAAATCACGCGCATACACCAAGCCGTTATAACTAGGATCTGGTTGATTGAAGCCCGGAAATTTAACGGGGTCTTTAGCGAAATCGAATGAGCCAGAATCTACGACGGCACCCACCATCGCGCTTCCATGGCCCGAAAGATATTTAGTAGCAGAATGAGTAACGATATCTGCGCCATACTCGAAAGGTCGTGTCACATACGGCGTAGCAATAGTGTTATCGACGATCCACGGAACTCCTGCATCATGCGCAATTTTTGCGATGCCCTCGATATCGAGAATGACACCTAGAGGGTTAGAAATTCCCTCCCCAAAGAGCGCCTTGGTGTTTGGCTTTATAGCAGCTTTCCAAGCATCCAAATTATTGGCATCCTCTACAAATGTCGTTTCAACTCCCCATTTAGGTAGGGTGTAATTGAGCAGGTTATAGATACCGCCATAAATATTTCTGCTGGCGACAATGTGGTCACCTTGCTCGGCCACATTCATCAGCGCCATCGCAGTAGCTGACATTCCGGATGAAAAGAGGAGCGAGGCCAATCCTCCTTCTAAAACTGCCAGCCTCTTCTCGACCGCATCTTGAGTTGGATTCGAGATTCTTGTATAAGAATGTCCGAACTCTGTGAGGGCGAAGAGCCCAGCGGCGTGATCAGCATCGCGAAATTGATAGGCCGTTGTCTGGTATATCGGAAGCGATATCGACCCGGTATCTGAATCTGAATCTTGCCCTGCGTGGATTTGGTTTGTAGAAAAGGACCAATCTTCAGACATCTATAAAACCTCCTCAGGAATTCTCTTTAGACACTAGCCCTGTTGCGGATTCCGAGGAAGGGATACAGCACTCAGACACACCAATTTTTCTATATCCTTCCCAAATATCCCTTCAGGGGGTAGCCTTACGGTAATTCGCAGAACCTCGTGGCGCCTGAGGAAATTGGTGCTTCTTTATAGCTCTGCACAAGCTACTGAAGTTGTTCCGCTTTTAGTTCATAGGTGGGGCAACTTCAGGTGCTTCTGAGTTTGTGGGATGCTTACGAGCATGCATATCAGCAGTGACGTAACAACCTTGGTTGCTCTCTTCGCAATCGTAAGTCCTATCACCTCCATACCAGTCTTTCTTTCCCTTACATCTGGTTCATCCCCAAAGCAGCGCAGAGTTATAGCAATGCAGACTGCGGCTGTCTCTGGGCTGACACTCATCATCGCCTATTTCGTGGGTGACATCATCCTTAAACTCTTGAACATCCAAATCGAGGCATTCCGAATTGCCGGTGCCCTGGTCATTGGGGCGATCGGTTGGAGCATGGTGATGGGCAGGCAGAGTTCAATCATTGCATCGGGAAAATCCGGTGCGTTGGTTGTTCCACTAGCTATCCCCTTAATGGCGGGCCCAGGGGCAATTGCTACGGTGATTGCCATCGGAAACACCGATCGCGGGACCGTGCGAATCGCGAATCTGGTAATCATTCTGATCCTTGCTGCGCTCACGGGGATACTGCTACTGGCCGCTGCACCCATTGAGAGATGGTTAGGCGAACAGGGACTAATGATTTTGACCCGAATATTTGGTTTGCTCTTGCTTTCAATCGCCGTCTCTACAATTATGTCATCTCTAACTTCTTATATTCATGCTCTTTGAGTAACTAACTGCCACCAAAACCAGACCAAGAAGTAGTTCGACTATTCCATTGGACATGAGCGGTGCGATTAATGGATGCGCCGCAATAGGAATTGCTTCTCGAGCCAGAGATTCTGTCGCGCTAGTCGCTTGATGCTTCACCACAGCAGTAGCAATAATATATAGAGCAACGAGAAAAAAACCATCGCTCAAAAAGATAATTCCTGGCACGCGAAGAGCAGAACGGAAAGACTTTGCAAAGAGCAGATAGAGAAGCAGAGTCAGCACAGAAAGAGCTAGAAGTATCCAGACTCCAATAGTGAAATACGATTTGATCTGAGAAGCATCAGGGCTATTGGTCTGCGGTTGCAATTTGATTGGCTTAATCTTGTTAAGTTCTTTGCTTAACTTTGAAAATTGTGGATCCACGGATTCAAAACCGAGCAAAGCAAGTTGCAGAATGGGTTTTACATCGATGCTCTGCCGCGCTTTCGCTCCTCCGGTGTAATAGTTATATGCGATATCAGATACGGCACCCAGTTCTCCCTTGAATACTGGATTTCCCAGAAAGGTCGTCACGGCTGCAGAGATCTGAGGGCCCTTTTTCAAGAGAAGCGTGCGCTCATCACCCGTGGCGGATTCGAGTGCTTTGGAGACGAAGTAAGTTCCAGCGTCGTGCTTGAAAGTTGTATTCGAGAGCAAAGAATTGGTCACCTTATTAACGGGGTTTCCCATTCCAACAGGTAGGAAGAGGCTGCCTGAAATTGAGAGCAATGTAAAACAGATAGCGAAAAAGATCGCAGAGGGGATTGCGGCGCCACGTTTAGCCTTAAGCAAGATTCCCATGATTAAGGGTAAGCGAGAAGCTTAACTAGCGGCAACGGATTTTGAATGTGAATACCTAATTGACGAAGTCGGATAACTGGATCTTCGTCATCCCTCGCAATATTCCCCAATTTTGTTCCGCCTTTTCTCCATCAGGGTGTCCGACATAATCGCGCATCTGCAAGGGCGTGACCTGCCAACTGACTCCCCACTTATCGGTGCACCAGCCGCACCTGCCGGGAGCTCCATTGGTGGTAATCGCATCCCATAGTCGGTCGGTCTCCTCTTGCCCATCGACCTGGATAGAGAGTGAGATTGAGTTATTGAAAAGATCACCGCCTGGAGTATTCATTCCTATGAACTCATGTCCGTAGATTGCAAAGTCAGCGGTGAAAAGTTCGGGGCTAACGAGGTTCTCCGCCGCGACGCGCATGTGATTGCCAAATGTCTCTTTATAGAAAATTAGAGCTTCTTGTAAACCATCGCTAAACCACAGGAAGGTTTTGAGCGTAGAGGGTTGGGTCATGGAAGAATTATCACCCAAAGTGACTATCCGTTCTACTAATCTCTTCCCATGGAATCTGAGCATCTTAAACTTGATGTCCTTACCCATGACAGGATCCCGGAAATCTTCGCAGCCCTCGGGACAGATCCCGATATCTATCGCTGGCTACCTTTTGCTACGCCGAAATCTATAGATGATCTCGCGCCAGTTCTGGAGGGATTCATCCGAGACACCAACTCGGGAATCAGAATTGCTTATGCAGTCATTCTTAAATCTTCGGATTTGGCGATAGGGACTTCCTCCTTTCTTGATCTCAACCCCATCCATAACTCTCTGGAGATAGGTTCTACTTTCTACGCTAAGGAATACTGGCGCTCCTTTGTAAATACTGAAGCCAAAATCTTGCTATTGGCTGAAGCATTCGAAGTTCGACGGGTGGAACGAGTCACCTTAAAAACCGACTCCATGAACGAACGCTCGCGCGCCGCGATCTTGCGTTTGGGCGCAACCTTTGAAGGCATCCTGCGCCACCACATGCTTCGGCCAGACGGCTCTTGGCGTGACTCTGCATATTTCTCTATCTTGAAATCAGAGTGGCCAGTCGTTAAGAAGAATTTGCAGGCCAAATTGCTGAGTCAATCGAATACGCAATGACACTTACTCGTGTTCAAAAGTCAGGATTGGGATACGCCTTCTTTGGAGTATTCCTCTTCTCTGGCTCACTCCCTCTCACGAAATTGGCCTTGCAGGGGTATGACCCGTTCTTCACCGCCTTTGCCAGACCCCTAATCGCCGGAACCCTGGCGATTCCTTTGATGGTGAGAGCTCGGGCATTTAAACTTCCACGACAACTCTGGCGTTCGATGATCTATGTAACTATTGGTGCCGCATTTAGCTGGCCTATATTTATTGCGCTGGCGCTTCAACGCTCCACTTCGGCCCATGTGGCAGTTATTGCCGCCGTTATGCCTTTGGTTACTGCAATCATGTCGGTAATTAAATCCAAACGAAAAGTTGGCACTCAATTTTGGATTGCGTCATCACTCGGAACCCTGTTGCTGATCCTCTTCGCTTTGAGTCGTGGTGGCGCAAACGGTGAAAATGGCGTCGCCGATTTATTGACCCTTGCAGCGGTACTGGGTTCTTCCTTTTGCTATGTCGAAGGCGCAAATTTAACTAAACACATGCCAGGGTGGCAGGTAATTTCTTGGGTGGTCATCCTTGCTATTCCATTGAGCGCTGTCGGAGCCATCTTCACATTTAGCCATACTCATCACCTTTATCAGTTCCATTGGAATGCGCTGATTGGACTGTTGGCAATTGGTTTCTCTTCAATGTATATAGGCTTCTTTGCCTGGTATCGCGGTCTGAAAGATCTAGGAGTGGCTCATGGATCTCAGGTACAGCAACTGCAAGCGATCATGACGCTGGGCTGGTCGGCACTTTTCCTCCATGAACAAATAACGTTTGGCACCGTGCTATCAGCGTGCGGGATCGTTATCTGCGTCCTATGGGCGCTCACCACCGTCATCTCCGTTTGAGTGCTGCCCCCAGTCGTACTTATCAGTAGGCTTTTCCACGGGGTTAGATTTCTGCTGTGAATATCCGAGAAGATGGAAACCTGCCTGTCATCATTCAAGGTGGTATGGGTATTGGTGTTTCGTCAGTCCAAATGGCGAGTGCCGTCGCCCACATGGGTCATCTCGGTGTCGTGTCAGGAACCGCCATTGATTCTGTCTTTGCGCGGCGGTTGCAAGATGGGGATCTCGAAGGAGATGTCCGTTGGGCGCTAGAACAATTTCCTGATCAAGATTATGTCGCTGAAATACTTGATCGCTTTTATATCGCTGGTGGCCGCAGCGAGAACGCAAGTTACCTCGATGTTCCCAAGTTAAGTTTGAGTCCTACTCCATTTGCCTCAAAAGTTCTGGTTGCTGCCAATTTTGTTGAAGTGAAGCTGGCCAAGCGCCACACAACGGGATTAATAGGAATTAATTTTCTGGAGAAAGTCCAACTTGCAACCCCTGCATCTATCTACGGTGCAATCTTGGCCGATATTGACTACATCCTCATGGGCGCCGGTATTCCTGCTGATATTCCCAAGCTAATCTCGGACCTTTTGACGGGAGAGCGAGTTCAATTCAAGATAAAGGTCGAGGGCGCAGATAAACCACACCTCCTAAGTTTCGATCCAGATCTCATTAAAGGCGTCAACTACGAGACTTTAAATCGTCCTAAGTTCTTGGCTATCGTCTCTTCGCATATCCTGGCCAATTATCTAGCGCGTGATGAAGTCACGCGCCCTGATGGTTTTGTCATCGAAGGGCCTACTGCAGGTGGCCACAATGCTCCCCCTCGCAGCAAGGAACACATCGGCGAAGATGGGCAAGTGACCTTTACCGATAAAGACCTTGCAGATTTTGAAAAAGTTAAAGCGGTAGGACTCCCCTTCTGGCTCGCCGGTGGCTATGGGACGCCAGGCAAAGTCAAAGAGGCAATTGACTTGGGTGCTGCTGGAGTTCAGGTCGGGTCTCTCTTCGCCCTGTCGACTGAATCGGGAATCACAGAAGAGTTGCGCGGCGAAGTCTTGATTGCACTCAACGAAGGAACTCTCGAGATTCGCACCGAGCCCAAAACCTCTTCCACAGGTTTCCCATTCAAGGTAGTTGAGATCAATGGAACAGCAACTGACTCAGAAGTATACGAAGCCCGCAATCGTAAATGTGACCTTGGATATTTGCGTTCCCCATTCCTGCGTCCAGATGGTGGGATCGGTTATCGATGTAACGCCGAACCGATTAAGACCTTTGAATTCAAAGGAGGCGCGGCGGGGGAAGCCGAAAACGTCAAATGTCTTTGTAATGCTCTCATGGCAAACATTGGCTTAGGTCAGGTGCGATGGGGTACCTATCACGAACCCGCCTTACTGACTTTGGGATCCGATCTATCTGGAGCTGCGGAGTTGAGTGTTCTGCACGGGGGTTCGTGGACATCTGCTGATGTCATTAACTATTTAACTTCTGCACTCTGATCTATCGAGGATGAGTTAGTAGCAAACCTATCGCTAAGAGGATAATTCCAGCTGCAGATATGCCTGTCAGCGTCCTTCGTACTTTGGGCCTCGCAAGAAATACCGCGGACTTATCAACTGCAAGTATTAAAAATGTGTACCATGAAAATGAGACCAAAGCCTGAACGCAGGCCAAAATAAAGATTCCAAGACCAAGCGAGAAATGTCCAGGAACGAATTGTGGAATAAATGCGACGGCAAATACCGCTGCCTTAACATTTGTGAGATTCGTGAATAGACCTAAGCGATAAGCAGCTCCAGCGCTCGTCTTGGCACCACTGTGCATATCAAACTTTCCAAATTCGTTCTTCAACTGAATTAGTGTTTGAACTGCCAATCCCATCAAGAAGGCCACCCCGACGAATTTCAGAATATTGAATGCTATATGCGATTTAGCAAAGATTGCAGATAAGCCGACCGACGAAAGGGTGCCCCAGACGATGAGGCCAGATGAGTTTCCAAAGACCGAGAAGAACGCGGCGCGTTTACCGCCCACCATGCTCTGTCTCAGCACCATCGCTACACCCTGACCAGGCACAATTGCCAACAAGAGCGCCGTCAAAGCGAAAGCTGGAACGATTCGCAGTAATTGTAGGCTCGCGTTCACGGCCCAAAGGTACCCTTTTAGGGCAATTGCCAACTAATATCTCATAATGATCCAAATTCGTGAACTGCGCACTCTCGAAGAACAATTTCACGCGCGAATGATCTTTGATTCAGTCTGGCCAGCGCCAAATGAGACTCAGATAACTTCGAATTTGCTCCAAGCAATGACTCATAGCGGCAGTTACCTCGTGGGTATATTTGATGGGCCAAAGGTGGTGGGAGCCTCATTCGCATTCCCGGCAATCGAATCAGAGGTTCACCTCCATTCTCATATGACGGCCTTTATCGATACCCACCGCGATCTTGGTTTGGGTACCGAAGTAAAGATGCATCAGTGGGCTTGGGCCAAGGAGCGCGGATATGCATCTATTACCTGGACGTTTGACCCTTTGGTTCGTCGCAATGCACGTTTCAACATATTGAAACTTGGTGCAGATATACTTTCTTATCATCCCAACTTCTACGGGAATATGGCCGATGATCTCAATAGTGGAGATGAATCAGATCGCCTTATGGTGCGCTGGGATACCAGCCCGGATAAGCCTTCTCCGCGCTATGAAATAGTCGATCCACCTTTTGACGCCGAATTGGTAGCGCTCCCTTTGGACATAGTTGAGATTCGCCGTTCTAAACCCGAGTTAGGCCAGCGCTATCGACAACAGGTCCGACAAACATTCATGGAAAATTTCGCACTTGGCAAGAAGGTCATCGGGTTTTCCGCGCACAATGAATATGTATTGGAGTAGAGATGAAGATCGCTGAATTAGAACTTCGCACCATCAACCTTCCTTTGGTGCGCCCCTTCAGGACTTCCTTTGGCACCCAAACAGCGCGTGAGATTCTAATTCTCAAACTGACCACGAGCGACGGAGTCGTCGGATGGTCTGAATGCGTGGCGTTATCGCAGCCGGTTTACTCACCTGAATATCTGGCGGGTGCACTCAATCTCATGCGTCGCTTTTTAATTCCCACGCTCTTGCAAGCTGGCGATATATCCGCGCAATCTGTGGCTCCACTCTTAGCGCCCTTCCTGGGTTCACCGATGGCAAAGGCAACTTTAGAAACGGCTCTCCTCGATGCGCAACTGCACATCGAAAATCGCAGCCTCGCTGATTTCTTAGGGGCCAATAAGGCCAGGATCCCATGCGGAGTTTCCGTCGGAATTGCGCCAAATATCTCGCAACTTATAGATGAGGTCGCCGGCTATATCGCCGAAGGTTACAAACGAATCAAATTAAAGATTGAACCAGGATGGGATATCCATCCAGTGGGAGAAGTACGTAGGACGTGGCCAGAGATTCCATTACAGGTAGATGCCAATCAGGCATACAGCAGAGCCGACGGCGAACTATTGGGAAAGCTCGACCAATTCGAGCTTCTGCTTATCGAACAACCACTGGACGAGCACGATATTTTGGGCCATGCGCTGTTGGCTAAGCAGGTGCAGACCCCCATCTGTCTCGATGAATCGATCACCTCTCTGCGCGCGGCAGAAGATGCCTTATCGCTCAAGGCGACCACTGTTATCAACATTAAGCCTGGACGTGTTGGCGGGTATTTAGAAGCTGTGAAAATCCACGATCTCTGCCTCAATGAAGGAATTCCAGTTTGGTGCGGTGGAATGTTAGAAACGGGTATCGGTCGCGCAGCTAATGTCGCACTCGCAGCGCTGCCTGGGTTCACCCTCCCCGGCGATACATCGGCATCCAGCCGTTTCTACCACCAAGACATCACTGATCCATTTGTTATGGAAGACGGCTATTTAGTCGTTCCACAAACAGTGGGCATAGGACGAGTACCTCACTTAGAGTTCTTAGATTCGATTACATCTCACAAGGAGACCATCCGAATTTAACTCCAGTGCTCTACGTGGGCCAACGAATTTGCAAAGATCAACGGAGCATCAAAGTCCATCGTTGCAACGTGATAACTGTTGGTGAGTTCGATTCTCTGCCCGCTGATGCTATCTATTTCAGACATGATGATGTTCGAATTAGAGATCTTCAGTACATGGTCATCCACGCTATGAAAGAGCAGGGATGGACATTTCACTCTTCCCAAGTTGGCACGAGTCTCTTTGAGCATCTTGTTGAGCTGCACAACTCCTTTAGTCGGGAGCACGTCATAGCCCCATTCGGTGATGTCCGGCTTCTTAATATCGTCGCCGACCGAGCCTCTGCCAGGCTGAACAATTGCGAGTAATGACGCAAAGTTGATAAGAATTCCCGGTATATGAATCATGGGATTCACCAGACAGATCCCTGCAAGATCATTGTGTTCGGCAATATTGAGCGTCGTGCCGCCACCCATCGAAAGACCGAAGACAAAGACCTTCTTACAAATCTTCTTCAAGGTATCAACTTCGCTCTGCACTCGAGCGGGCCACTCTTGCCACTTCACCCGATTGAGATCCTGCCACTGTGTCGCATGGCCAGGAAGGCGTGGCACTGAGACCGTGTATCCACGTTCTTCAAAGTATGCCGCCCATGGCCGCATAGAAGCGGGTGATCCGGTAAAACCGTGCACAAAGATGATTCCGATGTCAGCGTGCTCTCGCCCTGGTGCAAAATAATCTTCTAGCCAACCTGCAGGTGCATTACTTGTAGCCATCCCCCTATTTAAGTGCAGTCCTCGGGTATCGTCCACCGTGATGTTTACAACTCTCTTCTGGATCAAAGTAATGATCGCCCCCGTCATGGTCCTCTCCGTGAGTTTCCTTCAGCGCAGGTTCGGCGACAGGTTCGGTGGTTGGTTGATCGGCCTGCCCATCACCACGGGCCCATTTATTTTGATCATTGGAATCCAGGAGGGGGTTTCCTTTGCCGGGCATACGGCCCGCGGAGTGTTGCTCGGACAGGTTGCTCTGATTGTCTTCTGCTGGGCGTACGCCTTTTCAGCGCTACGAACGCCATGGCATCTGGCGATTGCGATCGGAACTCTCGCCTGCCTCGCGACGGGATATCTCCTTACTCAAGTGAAAGTTTCACCCTGGATTAGCACCCCTGCCTTGATCGCTACCTGGCTCATATCGATGAAGTGGTGGCCGCATTCAGATCTGCCAGAAGAGAAGATCACTCCACCCAGATGGGAGTTACCAATACGAATTCTGGTGACCCTTGCGCTATTAATCTCCCTCAGCGCCTTAGCCCCGCATGTCGGGGCGAAAGTCGCTGGAGCTCTCTCGTCCTACCCCGTGATCGCCTCGGTACTCGGCGCTTTCAATCAGAGGAGATTTGGTCCCGCCGCCACTGTTGCAACGCTCCGGGGATTGATGCAGACGCTCCCATTCACCTTTGGAATTATTTTTACGCTGGGGCTACTGCTCCGCTGATCAATGTCGGCGAAGTCGCGTAGCCTTTAGCTCTTATGGAATCCCTAGCACTGCACGAAACGACCTTTGTGGTCGTCGATCTCGAAACGACTGGGGGCAGTCCCAATGCCGGTGCGGTCATCACCGAGATTGGTGCAGTCAAAGTTCGCGGCGGAGTCGTTATCGGAGAATTCAAAAGTTTTGTAAATCCGCTTGCACCGATTCCTGTTTTCATCACCGAATTAACCGGCATTGATAATGAAATGGTCCGTTTAGCACCCATTATCGACGAAGTTTTCCCTACCTTTCTAGAATTTTGTGGGTCCGAAAACGAGAGCGTCCTGGTCGCCCACAACGCCCCCTTTGACATCGGTTTTCTTCAAGCTGCTAGTCGCGAACTCGAATATCGCTGGCCCAAGTACAAGGTGATCGATACCGTGCGCTTAGCCCGCTCAGTTCTCACACGCGATGAAGTAACTGATTGCAAATTGGGAACGCTGGCGATCTTCTTCAATACGCAAGTGACTCCCACACATAGAGCTCTAGACGACGCGCAAACCACCGTTGAAGTGCTGCATGCCTTGATTGAACGCCTAGCCGGTTTCGGTGTTCAAACCTTTGGCGATCTTGAAAAATTCTCTAAGAAGCGAATTAAACGCGAGCCTAGGCTGATTTAAATCCTTGGGTGAAGATCGCCCAATTTTTCAGGGACTCTTGTGCCGCACCAGAATCAACTGCAGCGCTCGCCTCTAGATAGCCTTCTGATAATTGCTCTGTAATCGACTTTCCAAAATCTCCCTTGAAAGCGGCGATGGCAGCTGCAGCATTGAGAAGAACCGCATCACGTGCTGGGCTCATCTCTCCCGCGAAAATTCGAAGGGTGACAGCAGCATTGAACTCTGCATCTCCGCCGGCCAGCGATTCGATCGGAGCGTATTGAATTCCGAGATCGCGCGGGTCAAAGCTCTCTAGTTTCGACTTGCCAGCATTAATCTGCATAATCTGTGTGGTTGTGCTCAAGGTGATCTCATCGATTCCATCATCGCCCCTGAAGAGGAACCCTTCTGCGCCACGTTGAAGCAGAACGTCGGCCATAATCGGCATGACCCGAGCCTTGCTGACTCCGATGGCAACCGCTGCGGGCTTGGCCGGATTGGCCAGGGGGCCCAAGATATTGAAGACCGAGGCCTGCCCTAACTCCTTACGAGCCGGAGCGGCAAATCTCATCGCCGGGTGAAACTTGGGGGCAAAACAGAAGCCGATTCCGATCTTTGCTACACAAGCAGCGACTTGCTCTCCGTTGAGGTCAATATTGACTCCTAGGGCCTCCAAAAGGTCGGCAGCCCCTGATTTAGAGGATGCGGCGCGGGCTCCATGCTTGACTACTCGGGCACCGGCAGCGTGAGCGATGATGGCTGCCGTGGTCGATATGTTTATCGTATTGGCGCCATCTCCACCTGTGCCGACGGGGTCTACCGCCCTACCCGGGATGGTTATTGGAGCACAATGTTCGTACATCACCTCGACGAAGGCTTCAACTTCTTGGGCGGTCTCTCCTTTGGCCTGAACTCCTAGAAGGAAGGATTTGATCGCCTCTTTTTCGGCTCGATCACCGAGAATCTCGCCCATTGCCCACCGGGCTTGCTCAGCGTCAATATCTTCGTGATCGGCCAGTTGCGCGACTAACCGCTCCCAAGAAATCTTGCTATTTTCCATGCGCGAATCCTATCTTTTGGGTGACAAGGCTCACCCATGAATTGCGTGCCCAATCTGACCGCCGTGTACTTAAAGCGTGGGGAAATCAGGAATAATGCGCCCGTGACCACACTAGAAGCCCCGGCCAAGAACAACCGCCCTAACCTGGTCGCCGTCGGCACCATCGTTTGGCTCTCCTCAGAGTTGATGTTCTTTGCAGCACTTTTTGCCATGTACTTCACCACGCGCGCTGTTCAAGGCCCAAAGATTTGGCTTGAATCAACCGGCATGCTCAACGTGAAATTCGCAGCCGTTAACACGACCGTTCTCGTGCTCTCGTCGGTAACATGTCAGTTCGGTGTATTCGCGGCTGAACGTTTTCAAAACAAACGCACTGGTCCTCTATACAAATTCTCCAAGTGGGGAATGCGTGAATGGTTCGCTCTCACCTTCTTGATGGGTTCGTTCTTCGTGGCAGGACAAGTTTATGAGTATGCAAATCTCGTTCGTGATGGACTTTCTCTCTCGTCGCGCGCTTACGGATCAGTCTTCTATATAACAACTGGTTTCCATGGTCTGCACGTAACCGGTGGGCTCATTGCATTTCTCATCGTTTTAATTCGCGTAGCCAAGGCTCGCAAATTCGGACATTCCCAAGCAACGACGGCGATTGTCGTTTCGTACTACTGGCACTTCGTAGACATTGTTTGGATCGCCCTCTTCTCGACGATCTACTTGATTAAATAGGAGCTATCTGTGAAACGTATCTCTAGCTTCCGTCGTACTCGTATCGCTGGACCAATCTTGGTTGTGGCTGCTCTCTTTACTATCGGTACAGCATTTGGAATTGCATCTGCACTTCCAGGTGCGCAGACCCCGATGACGACCGGCACATCTACGCTCGTCTCGCAAGGAAAAGCTATTTTCCTACGCGGCTGTTCTTCCTGTCATGGACTGCACGCTGAAGGCGGATCAATTGCGCCGTCTCTTATTGGTGTGGGTTCTGCCGCAGTAGATTTCCAAGTAGGTACTGGACGCATGCCGATGGCCGATATGAGTCAACAGGCAATGCAGAAGAAGCCTCTTTATAACCCGCAAGAAACAGCGGCTTTGGCTGCTTATGTCGCTTCATTGGCACCCGGGCCAAGTTCGGTAACCAATGAATCTCTCGCCTATGAACGCGATGGAAATTCCGCGCTCGGCGGCCAGCTATTTAGAACTAACTGCGCCATGTGTCACAACTTCGCCGGTCAAGGCGGAGCACTCACTAATGGTAAATATGCGCCTTCGCTTATGGGCGTTACTCCAAAGATCATTTACGAAGCCATGATCACCGGACCACAGTCGATGCCTAAGTTCACTGATGCAACGATTACTCCACAGCAGAAGCTATCGATCATTAAATGGTTGCAGGCTGCAAACCATGAACAGAATCAAGGTGGTGCTTCACTCGGACGCGTAGGCCCTGTTACTGAAGGTCTACTTGGTTGGGTCCTTGGACTCGGCCTCTTAATCGGCGCAGCGGTATGGCTCGCAATGAAGGCGAAATAATATGAGCAATCAGATCGAACGCTTCGAAGATCCTGGTCTTCCAGCCCATGTTCACCGCAATGCAGATTCAGATCCCCTTGCAGCCAAGCGTGCTGAACGCCAAGTCGCGATCCTCTTCATGCTCTCAGCACTTGGAACAGTACTTACTATCGCTGCATACATATATGTAAAGAGCGACAAATATGTCTACCTACCGATCATGGGTAGCACAAATCTTCAGCAGATCCTCCTGGGTCTTGGATTAACAGCATCAACACTGTTCATCGGTCTGGGTGCAATTCAGTGGGCCAAGAAGTTGATGCCCGATCAAGAAGAGATCGCCGAGCGTCATGAATTTCGTTCCAAAGAAGTCGACCGTGATGAACTCGTCGCCGCCTTTAAAGAGCGCGGTGGTTCTGCAGGTCTGGGTCGCCGTAGTTTGATTAAGCGCTCCCTCGGACTTTCCCTCGGACTCGTCGGTCTATCTCCGCTCGTGCTTTTGCGCGATACCGGGCCACTTCCTAAGAAATTCTTCACCACAACTGACTGGACCGCCGGAACTAGACTTCTTCTCGACCCGGCAGGAACACCAATAAAAGCTTCAGACCTAGAAGTTGGGGCTGTCGCGCAGGTGCTTCCAGAACTTCCAGCGGGTACGGAACGAACTCTTGAGAACACCGGCAAAGATGCAGTCCTCTTAATTCGTCTCCGTCCTGAAGATTTCAACTTGGATCCACAGAAACTTTCATGGACGTATCAAGGCATCATCGCCTTCTCTAAGATCTGTACCCACATGGGTTGCGCAGTAGCACTTTACGAACAACAGACCCATCACTTGCTCTGTCCTTGTCACCAATCGACATTCGATGTGACTCGTGGAGCAAAGGTGATCTTCGGACCAGCCGCTCGCCCGCTTCCACAACTTGCCATCACTGTTGATGCAGATGGATATCTCGTCGCCGTACAACCATTTACCGTTCCAATCGGTCCTAGCTTCTGGGAGCGGAACTCATCTAATGGATAACTCACTACTAACTAACATGGGTGACAAATAATGAAGCCGACTCAAAAAGCTGCAGGAGCGGCCGCCAATTACGTCGATGAACGTACCGGAGCTGCCAAATGGCTGAAGAAGAACCTCACCAAGGTCTTCCCAGATCACTGGTCATTCATGTTGGGCGAGATCGCCCTTTACTCTTTCATCATCCTGCTGCTTACGGGAACATTTCTCACCTTCTGGTTTGACCCTTCCCAGCGAGAAGTAATCTATAACGGTTCATATCTACCTCTCAACGGATTACACATGTCAGCCGCCTATGACTCTACGTTGCGTCTGTCTTTTGATGTTCGTGGCGGACTATTGATGAGACAGATCCATCACTGGTCGGCCCTTATCTTCATGTCTGCCATCGTGGCTCACCTGTTCCGCGTTTTCTTCACCGGAGCTTTCCGCAAGCCTCGCGAATTTAACTGGTTAATCGGAGTCGGGCTGCTTACCTTTGGAATCGTTGAAGGTTTCTTGGGTTATTCACTTCCAGATGACCTGCTCTCTGGTACAGGTATTCGTATTGCAGAAGCTATCTTGCAAGCGATCCCAGTCGTTGGTTCTTATCTCTCCTTCTTCGCCTTTGGCGGAGCTTTCCCGGGAACTGCGTTTATTCCTCGCATCTTTATCGTCCACGTATTGCTCTTGCCTGGTCTCTTCTTGGCTCTGATCACTATCCACTTGATGTTGGTCTGGTACCAGAAGCACACGCAGTATCCAGGCCCAGGTCGCACCGAGAAGAACGTTGTCGGTTATCCATTAATGCCCGTGTACATGGCAAAAGCCGGTGGGTTCTTCTTCGTAGTCTTTGGTGTCACTGCATTCCTCGGCGCCGTTGCTTCGATTAACCCGATCTGGCTCGTCGGCCCATATACGCCTGGTCAGATTTCTGCTGGATCGCAACCCGACTGGTACATGGGATGGCTCGACGGTCTAGTCCGCGCCGCTCCCCCACTTGAGACCCATGCCTTCGGCCACACAATCTCGTGGAATATCTTGATTCCTGGTTTGATTCTGCCGGGCATTCTCTTTACTGGAATGGCGCTCTATCCATTTATCGAATCCTGGTTCACTGGCGATAAACGTGAGCACCACCTTTTAGACCGTCCACGCAATGCACCAAACCGTACTGCACTAGGCGTTACATCGATCGTCTTCATCTTGATCACTATCGTCAACGGCGGAAACGACATCATCGCTACACACTTCCACCTCACAATTAATGGAGTCATGTGGTTCACGCGAGTCGGACTCTTCGTAATCCCACCTATCGCCTTCGTTGTTACAAAGCGGGTCTGCTTATCGTTGCAACGAAGCGATCGAGATCTTGTGCTCCATGGTCGAGAGACCGGGCGCTTGGTAATGATGCCTAATGGCGAGATGCTCGAAGTTCATGAGCCACTGTCTGACGCTAAGAAGTGGACGCTGACTCAACATCAACGCCCAGAGGCGCTTGCAGCCCCGCTCCCTGCATCTGCAACAGTTGGCTTGAAGGGCAAGTTACGTGCTCGTATGAACCGCGCCCATGCTACGCAGATCCCTGCACCTACATTGACAGACCTGAAAGAACTTGGAGAAGGTCACCACTAATTCACGAGCTCAAACGCTCTCAGAGTTAATTCAGTAAACCCGCAGGAATACCCGAGACGCATGACAGATTCGTCACAGGGAGATCCTTGATTCTTATGCCATTCAAGAGAACCGAATAGTTCGGTTCGGCGTAAGGGGGCAGAGATGTCAAATGTCATCGTCGTAATTTTCCTGGCCTTGGTTGCAATTGCACCGATGGCCTATCTCGCTTTTATGGCAACAGCCTTGAAGAGCAGCGATAAGTCGGAATTCCTTATCAGTGGTGTGAAGTAAGGTCTGGCTTCTCGTATTCTGTAGTAAAGCCAATAATGCTCACTATGAGTGAACCAACAGCAATAACGGTCAACCACCAACCTATGACCAACCCTAAACCCATGGCGCAAGCAGAAAGAGCCAAAGGTAGTGGCCACCACGAATGTGGAGAGAAGAAACCAAGTTCGCCGGCTAGATCAGCAATTTCGCCTTCATCGTTATCAGCAGGTTGAATCCCCATGCGCTTATTGTTGGTCCACAGGTAAAAACCGATCGTGGCTGCTAGTCCCCCGCTGAGTCCAATAGCAGTAATGCCTAGAGGTTCTCCCCCGAGCTGCCAATAAATGACTGCAAGAATTGCATAGAAAACCGCCAGGAATCCAAAGAGCTTATATCCAGCCTTCATTTAGTGACCGCCATCCGTGTGTGCCATATGCGGATAATGAAGATCGAAAGCTGGTCGCTCAGATCTAATCCGTGGGATCGATGTGAAGTTGTGGCGTGGAGGCGGACAAGAGGTCGCCCACTCCAAGGATGCTCCGTAACCCCAAGGATCATCCACGGTGACCTTAGGAGACTTACGGCTGATCCAGACGTTGACCATGAATGGCAACATAGAGAGCGCTAGCAAGAAGGAACCGATCGTAGAGACTGTATTGAGGGTCGTAAATCCATCAGTAGCTAAGTAATCAGCGTAGCGGCGTGGCATTCCCTTAATTCCGAGCCAGTGTTGCACAAGGAATGTGAGGTGGAAACCAAAGAACAAAGTCCAAAAGTGAATCTTTCCGAGGCGCTCGTTGAGCATATGCCCTGTCATCTTCGGCCACCAGAAATAGAAGCCACCAAACATCGCAAAGACAACGGTGCCAAAGAGCACGTAATGGAAGTGAGCGACGACAAAGTAAGAAGCTGACACCGCGAAGTCCATGGGTGGGCTGGCTAAAATAATTCCGGTTATTCCACCGAATAGGAATGTCACTAAGAAACCGAGGATGAAAAGCATCGGTGTCTCGAATGTGAGCGAGCCGCCCCACATTGTGCCGATCCAGTTAAAGAATTTAACTCCGGTCGGAACACCGATCAGGAAGGTCATAAAGGAGAAGAACGGTAGAAGCACTTGACCCGATGCGTACAAGTGGTGAGCCCACACAGAAACAGAAAGTGCAGCAATACCGATTGTCGCAGCGATCAAGCCTTTGTAGCCAAAGATCGGCTTACGACTGAAAACCGGCAAGATCTCTGAAGCAATTCCAAAGAATGGAAGGGCCAGAATATAAACTTCGGGGTGGCCGAAGAACCAGAATAAGTGTTGCCAGAGCATCGCTCCACCGTTGGCAGAATCGAAGATATGCGAACCAAAGAGTCGATCACTTTCCAAACCTAGGAAAGCAGCTGCAAGAGGTGGGAAAGCAAGAAGAACCAAAATAGATGTAAGCAGGATGTTCCAAGTGAAGATCGACATGCGGAACATCGTCATTCCCGGTGCGCGCATCGTGAAGATGGTCGTAATGAAATTAACACCACCCATGATGGTTCCAAGGCCAGTGATAGCCAACCCAATCACCCAGAGATCGCCACCAATTCCTGGCGAATACTGACTATTCGCAAGAGGTGCGTATGCGGTCCAACCGAATGAGGCTGCTCCCCCTGGACTCAAGAATCCACCGAAAGCCATAAGGCCACCGAATAGATAGAGCCAATATGAGAGCATGTTGAGGCGTGGGAAAGCCACGTCGGCCGCTCCAATTTGCAAAGGCATGATGACATTTGCGAATCCAACGAAGAGTGGAGTTGCGAACATTAGCAACATCACAGTTCCATGCATGGTAAAGATCTGGTTGTACTGCTCTGTGCTTAGGAATTGCAGACCAGGTCGCGCCAGTTCAGCACGAAGCACAAGTGCCAAAATTCCAGCGATGATGAACCAACCGAAGGCGGTTATGAGATACATGTACCCGATCGTCTTGTGATCAGTTGATGTGATCCACTTTACGAAGAGGCGACCCTTGGACTTTGCCTTTGGTTCAATGGCTCCGTAGGTGGAAGTAGGTGTTGTTGGTTCTACAAAAGTCGTCATTGTTATGCCACCTTCAAGGAGTTGATGTAAGCGGTGTACTGAGCTGGTGTAACAACTTTGACCTCAAAGAGCATCTGTGAATGGTCGCGGCCACAGAGGATGTTGCAACGCCCTGGGAAGGTTCCTAACTTTTCTGCAGCAAATTCCAGTCGGTTAACCACGTGCGGTAACGCCTGTATTTGAATCATGTAGGCAGGGATCCAGAAACCATGGTCTACATCGCTGGAAGTGATGGTGAAGAGCACCTTCTCCCCCAGAGGAAGCACTAGCTCTGGGCGCTGTGAAGGAGTTCCGGTAATTGTCGGTGCGCTGGGTGCATCGTTGTAAGTGAACTGCCATGACCACTGCATCGCATTAACATGAATATTGTGTGGCGCAGTAGCAGGCGTATCGACCTTCATGATGCGTGACTCATCACGTGCGGTGTAGCCAAATAAAACTGCAACGATCAAAAATGGAATAAGGGTGTAGGCGACTTCAACGGGAACGTTGTAACGCGTCTGCTTCGGAAATTCGTCGCTCTTTTTACGGTGAAAGACGATTGGCCAGAAGATCAAGATCAGCGTGATGATTCCGACTACGGCTCCCGCGTACCAAGCCCAGTACCAAAGCGGTCCGGAGGTGTCATTTACGCTCGACACCCCCTTTGGAAATCCCAAACCTGAGATATTTTGGTTTGAGCATGAGGTGAGCAGCAATGTGCTCGTCGAAAGGGCTAAAAGTCCGATAATTCGGCGGGTACGACGCATAGGGAGAAGGATAACCATCTCGCTCGCTAAGCGTGTCCACGACGGGTACCGTTCTCAGGGTGGGTTCAATCACAAACCAATTCCAGCGCGAATCCCCGCTTCACCCTGCTGCTCGGGCCTTTATAGCCGATGCCTTTGACCGGGGTTGGGCAGATCCCTCCAAAATTCACGGTGAATCTCGGCAGGCAGCAATCTTGCTCAACGAAGCCAAGGAGATATTCGCTGCCCACCTCGGAATCCGAAGCAATCAGGTCGATTTTCTCTCCGACCCGGCTCTCGGTTTTCACCTTGGATCCTCAAGCGTTCTGCAAGAGGGGTCCCGCTTCTACTTTTCGGCGGTCGACCGTTCGGAAATTTACGCCCTGGCCAATCTTCACCACGGTGAAAAGCTCTCAGTAGCCCTCGATGGATCCATCGCATACCCCAAAGGGCGCCCCACAGATCTATTGTCCTGGCAGACGCTCAATGGCGAGACCGGAATCATCTCCGCCCAGCCCTCGGAATTCACGGGCCGGCTCTTTGTAGATGCGAGTGCATCTGGGGCTGCGATACCCCTTCCTCAAAACTGGAGTACTGCTTTGTGGAATTCGCAGGCCTGGGAAGGTCCAACGGGACTTGGGGTATTTGCGGTTGCCGATAGATCGATCTGGCGCAACCCTCTTCCACACATTGATCAGAGAATTTCTAGCTCAGAGTTATCTATTCCACTGGTGATGGCAAGCGCGATCGCCCTCGAAGCTCATACTCGCGACTACGCAGAAAACCGCGCATCCTTGCTCTTATACAACAACCGGATCCGCCAATTCTTAGCGGCAGAGATTGGTGATGTAGATATCGCTGGAAGCTCTAACACCACCGTGCCCTACCTGCTCTCATTTTCGCTGCTTTATATAGATGCCGAGCGTCTGGTCAATGAATTGACCCGCCAGGGCATATCCGTTGATTCGGGTTCTGCCTGTAGTTCGGCCAACATGGAGCCCAGTCACGTTCTTGCCGCAATGGGGTTACTCACCCATGGAAATGTGCGTATGACGCTACATAATCAAACAACTTTAGATGACGTCGAGGCTTTTCTTAAGACACTAAAAATAATCGTGGAAGATCTCAGAAAGTAAGTGGAGCTCAACTGCATAGGGATGCGTTGTCCAATTCCTATTATCAAATTGGCGAAGGCGCTAGAAACAAACCCAGAGGTCACTCTCTTGAGCGATGACCCTGCCACTCTCCCCGATTTGATAGCCTGGTCGCGCATGACGAAGAATCAATATTCGATCGTAGGAATCAACAAATACTTAGTAAAGAGCTTATAAACCCATCCGCGGATTAATGTGGGAGGCAACGTCATCTGCCGCACCATCTCCGTAAGCTCCCCGAAAGCGTTCCATAAATTCTTCACGATCAAAGAGATACTCTTGCGTGCCCTTTGTTTCTAAACAGAATGTGGCCACCATCGAACCAAGTTGCGCGCAACGTTCGTGGTTAAGACCCCATGAAAGTCCAGACAAGAATCCTGACCTGAAAGAGTCGCCGACACCCGTGGGATCGACCTTCGCTTTTTCCATGGGCGCACCAACGGTGAGAGTCTCTTTGCCGTGCTCTTCAATGCGGGCACCTTTTGCTCCAAGAGTCACAACGCGAATTTCAACCTGATCAAATAATTCTGCATCTGACCAACCAGTTTTCTGCAACATAAGAGCTAACTCGTACTCGTTGAGAAATAGATACTTAGCTCCAATGACAAGCTGCTTCACTTGATCGCCATCCATGCGTGCTAGTTGTTGCGATGGATCTGCCGCCATAGGGATTCCCAGGCGCCGGGCGCTATGTGAATGGCGAATCATCGCCTCTGGATCATCTGGGCCAATCAGAAAGAGGTCAATGCCTCCTTCACGGAATGCGATTGTTTCGATATCGAGCTCTCGTGCTTCAGACATCGCCCCAGGAAAGAAGGATGCAATTTGGTTGAGTTCTTCATCTGTTGTCACGATAAAAGTAGCGGTATATAGGTCCTTAGAGATGCGCACATGTTCTGTATTTACACCGTGGCGAATGAGCCAATCGTTGTAATCGGCCCAATCCTTGCCAACTGCTGCAACCAATAGTGGGTTAAGTCCGAGCGCGCCCATTCCGAAGGCAATATTTGCTGCGCATCCACCGCGGTGGATATCGAGATTATCTACGAGAAAAGAGAGCGAAACTTTTGCCAGAGAACCCTCAACGAGCGAATCGGTGAATTTTCCTGGGAATGTCATCAAATGGTCGCGACCAACCGAGCCGGCGACGGCAACTTTCATTGTGACTTTAAGAGTTAGTTAAATGAATCGCCACAGGCACATGAGCCTTGAGCGTTGGGGTTATCAATGGTGAATCCTTGCTTCTCGATAGTGTCAACGAAATCGATTGACGCACCCATCAGGTATGGGGTGCTCATCTTGTCGGTAACGACCTTGACAGCACCAAAGGCAGAAATGGTGTCGCCATCCAGTGAACGATCATCGAAATACAACTGATAACGCAGTCCAGAACAACCGCCAGGTTGAACGGCAACACGCAGAGCAAGATCATCGCGACCTTCTTGGGCGAGGAGTGCAGCAACTTTTACTGCGGCCACATCTGTTAGGGCGATTCCCGTTGTGGTTTGAATGGTGACTTCTTGGGCGGTTTCAGTACTCATGGTCGGAATAATACCCCTAAAATCTTCCTATGGCCTTTGGAACCTTGTCAGACTTGCTGATACTGGGACGAAATAGCGATCCGCTGAGCGAACGCGGGGTTTCCTGCGAGGGAGAGCTGCCCGCGATGAGCGAACCCGCTCTGGTAGAACGAGCTCATCGGGCACGAGCCGCTCTTGGAGAGCGGGCTATGATCTTGGGTCACCACTACCAACGCGATGAAGTTATTGAATTTGCAGATATCACGGGCGACTCTTTCAAATTGGCGCAATCGGCGGCAAGTAACCCGGATGCAGAATTCATTATTTTCTGCGGCGTACATTTCATGGCCGAGTCAGCCGACATTCTCACTTCATCCCAGCAGAAGGTAATACTCCCTGATTTAGCAGCTGGTTGTTCGATGGCCGATATGGCCGGTGCAGAACAAGTTGAAGCCGCTTGGGCACACTTCCAAAAGGTGGGTATCGCCGCTAGAACGATTCCGATTACCTATATGAATTCCACAGCCGCGATTAAAAGCTTCACCGGAGCAAATGGCGGTGCGGTCTGTACCTCATCTAACGCGCAGCGAGCAATGAGTTGGGCCTTTGAACGAGGAGAGAAGATTTTCTTTCTGCCAGATCAACATCTGGGTCGTAACACCGCGATCATGCACCTGGGGCTACAAGCGAGTGATTGTGTTATCTGGAATCCATGGAAACCTCAAGGCGGTCTCACTGATCAAGAACTCTTAGATGCCAAGGTGATTCTTTGGCGAGGGCATTGCTCGGTTCACGGACGTTTCACTCCTCAAAATATTGACGATGTCCGTTCGCGAGTCCCGGGAGTGCAGGTACTTGTTCACCCAGAGTGTCAGAACGATGTGGTCATGGCGGCAGATGTCGTTGGCAGCACCGAGATGATTATCAGAACAGTCGCATCCTCGCCAGCGGGATCCAAGTGGGCAATTGGCACCGAACTCAACCTTGTTCAAAGGCTGGCCCGCACCAACCCTGATAAAGAGATCGTCTTTCTGGATAAAACCGTCTGCTATTGCTCGACAATGAATCGAATCGACCTCCCCCACCTCGTCTGGGCCATGGAAAACCTTGCCTCCGGGCGGGTTCTCAACCAGATCTCCGTTGAGGAGAAAACCGCCCACTTTGCACGAGTTGCGCTAGAGCGAATGCTGGCTCTACCTTAACCACATGGCTAAAGACACTCCGACACCAAAGCGCAAAGATGCAGAAGCGCTCAATAAGATAAATGCAATCACTTCACCAGCGACGAAGGCGACAAAGGCTCGCGATCGCGACGAAATGAAGTCAAAGCGTCTTGCCGCTCGTGCGGCATACATGCGTGGCGAAGAGAACGCCCTTCCTGCACGCGATAAAGGAGCGGTGCGTCGATATGTACGAAACTACATCGACTCCCGACGCAACGTTGGCGAGTACTTCCTCCCCGCCGTAGCGACAGTACTTGTACTCAGCGTCGTCCACAATAAGTTCGTCTCGCTTATTGCGATTCTCTTCATGTATGCAGCAATGTTATACACGGTTCTCTCTGGATTCTTTATGACCCGACGAATTCGCAAAGCTGTGACTGCCAAATTCCCTGGTGAATCAACTAAGGGATTAGGAATGTATGGATGGTTACGATCTACTCAAATGCGTCGCATGCGCGCACCCGCACCTCAAGTGAAGCGCGGCGATTTAATCTAGTTTTACTTGTTCGTCCTATCGAAAGCCTAAGCCCTCGGGTTTGGGCTTTCGTTCTTTGATGGGTCACGCTCTGGAAGGCCACCGAGAACGCTGTCAATGGCGACCATAACGCTCGGTTCGAGTTTTACGCCAGCGGCTTTAACATTCTCTTTTACTTGTTGTGGCTTAGTTGCACCCATAATAACTGCCGATACATTCTGATTCTGCAACGCCCACGCTAATGCGAGCTGCGACATTGAAAGGCCAACCTCTTGTGCGATTGGATTCAACTTCTGCACTGCTGTTAAAACATCATCTGTCATCCAACGCGAAATAAATCCGGCTCCGGACTTCTTATCCGTTGCGCGCGATCCTGCTGGTGGTTTTTTGCCTGGCAAGTATTTGCCGGTCAAAATTCCCTGTGCGATCGGCGACCAGACAATCTGGCCAATTCCTTCTTGCTGGGAAAGGGGAACAACTTCCTTCTCAATAACGCGCCAGAGCATCGAATATTGTGGCTGGCTAGAGACGAAACGCGTCCAACCATTCTCCTTTTGAATCTGCAAAGCTGCCTTGATTTGTTCTGCATTCCATTCCGAGAAGCCGATGTAGTTGACCTTGCCTTGTCGCACTAGATCTTCAAAGGCTTGCAGCGACTCTTCCAATGGAGACTCAACATCGAAGCGGTGCATTTGATAAAGATCAATATGGTCGGTATTCAATCTCTTCAACGAAGCATGCACTGATTCCATGATGTGCTTGCGAGAGAGACCGCGATCATTTTTGCCAGTGCCCGTTGGCCAGTAAACCTTGGTAAAGAGTTCGTAAGATTCGCGCTTGACTCCCTTGAGAGCCTTGCCTAGAACTGTTTCAGCGCGAGTTCCCGCATATACATCGGCGGTATCAAAAGTGGTTACACCCTCGCCGAGCGCGGCCTTAACGCACTTGATGGCAGCATCTTCTTCTACCTGGCTGCCGTGAGTAATCCAATTGCCATAAGCAATCTCTGAGACATACATTCCTGATGAGCCGAGGCGACGATATTCCATGGCAAAACCCTACTCCCCTCTGGCGTGTCCCACCTATTGGGTTGGGGGTTCTCACTGGTTGGTGCTAACTTTCGGTCATCAGAGCCTTATGGATCTGGTGGTACTTATTAGAGCGAAGTCGGTGAGATTCCGACACTGTCCCGCAACTGTATTGAAATCGCAAGATTTCTTAAGTCAGGTCGCCTCTCTTAGATATCGAAGTATCCGACCTCGGAGGAAGGTCGGGCCTTTAGATGCTCTCTTAGAGACCATCCGAAAGTCCGAATTATTCCTCCCTCAACTCTTGAGGGAGTTTTTTATGTTCAAAAGAAGGAAATGGGCTGGCCTAGCGTCAGTTGCGATGCTTCTCTCGACAATCTTTACTGCAGCCGCTACGGAGGCCGCATCAGGCAATCCGACCAAAATTATCTCACTCTCGCCGAGCGCTACAGAAATACTTTATTCAATTGGCGCAGGCTCGCAAGTGATCGCTGTCGATGACAACTCTGACTTTCCTAAGACAGCACCATTTACAAATCTCTCATCCTTCACCCCAAATGTGGAGGCGATTGCTGCCTATCGTCCTGATCTCGTCATCCTCCAATCATCGGCGACAAATGCCGCCACAATAAAGCAGGATTTACTGAAACTAAAGATCAATGTCTTCCTTGAAGTGACGCCGAATAACATCAGCGAGGCCTATGCAGAATTTCTCGCACTTGGTAAAGCCACTGGACATCCGTCACGTGCCAAAGCGTTGGTAACAACAATGAAAGCGCAGATTTCTGAGATTGTTGCTAAATATCGTAAGAAAAATCCCACACCTATCTTCCATGAGCTCGACAACACCCTCTATTCGGCGGATTCTTCTACCTTTATAGGTCAGATCTACTCCGACTTCAATTTTGCGAATATCGCGGATGCGGCCAATGGTGGTGGCTACCCGCAACTCAGCGCAGAATCCATAATCAAGGCGAATCCAAAGATTATCTTCTTGGATGATGGTCCGTACGGGGAATCTGCCGCAACTGTTGCAGCTCGGCCGGGATGGTCAGCTATATCCGCAGTTAAGAGCAGGCATGTGATTGTTCTTCCACTCGATATTCCCGATCGCTGGGGGCCACGCATCGTGGATTTCTATCGCTTCATTGGGCAAATGACAGCAAAGATTAACTAGGAATAGACCATGATTACAGAGCACGGAGCTATAGCCAAGATATGGAATTGGCGTATCACCGTGTTCTGTGGACTCATCTTGCTTGCCGTAGCAATCGCAGCGGTGAGTTTTGGTCCCATCTCCATCAACTTCTTTAAAGTATTTAAAACGCTCTTTGATCTACCCGGAGGAAGTACAGGTCAAGACCGAACGGTCATCATGGAATTGCGTTTGCCTCGTGTCGTCCTAGGAATTCTTGTTGGTTCTGCATTGGCAACGAGTGGCGCTGTGTATCAAACCGTTTTTCATAATCCGCTCGCCGACCCATATCTCTTGGGGGCCGCCAGCGGAGCTGGGCTCGGAGCAACGATCGCGCTCACCAGTACCAATCACAACTTGTATGGGGCGCTTCCCATCTTTGCATTCATGGGCGGTGTACTCGCAGTTTTCACATCTTTTATCATCTCTGGAAAGTTTTTCGCCGACCCGAATTCCCTTCTGCTCTCTGGAATAGCGGTGGGCTCATTCGCCACCGCTATACAAACATATTTGCAGCAACGACATAGTGCCGCGCTTCGTCCTGTGTACTCATGGATCCTTGGGGATCTAACAAGTGCCAGTTGGAGCGTCGTCGCCTGGTCATCTGTGTACATTGCGATCGCTCTCATCATTCTCTTCAGTGTCGCTAAACAATTAGATGGTTTAATGCTGAGTGATGAAGAGGCATACTCTCTTGGAATTAACCCAAAGCGGTTGCGGATAATCGCCGTAGCCGCTGCAACCTTGGCCACGGCTACCGCTGTATCGGCATCTGGTCTTATCGGCTTTGTAGGAATCGTCGTTCCTCATCTCGTTCGCGGTCTCACCCATCGCGTCACTAATCGTTCACTTATAACGATTGCGATGGCCGGAGCGGCTTTCTTAGTACTGGCGGACCTGGGGGCTCGCACTTTGCTCTCCCCCGCCGAACTTCCCATCGGTGTCATCACCGCTTTTGTGGGCGCACCGTTCTTCCTAGTTGTACTTCGCAATAGAAGGAAGGTCACGCAATGAGCATCATCGTCACAGACTTAACGGTTCGTTATGGTGAAAAGATCGTCCTAAATGACATCTCTCTTGAAATTGAGAGCAAGCGGTGGACCTGTTTAGTAGGTCCAAACGGTGCCGGAAAGACAACTTTCCTAAAAGCTCTTCTGGGGATGGCCCCTTACTCTGGCAGCATTCAAGACAAAGGAATTGAAGTATTTAAGAGTCACAAGCGCAATGTCGCCTTTGTTCCACAGCATCCGCAGATCCCGCAGGGAATGACCGTTGCCGAATATGTCATGTTGGGTCGCTCCAAGCGCGATGGTTGGGGAAATGAATCACTTTCCAGCCGCTCATTCGTTCATAAAGTCCTTATGCAAACTCACCTCTTTGGGATGCAAAGCAATCTAGTCGCCCAACTCTCGGGCGGGGAGATGCAACGAGCCCTCATCGCACGAGCGCTGGTGCAAGAGCCTGAATTAATTCTTTTGGATGAACCAACGAGCGCTCTCGATCTACACCATCAAATCTCGGTTTTGAACAATATAGAAATGCTTAAAGAAGAGGGCGTCACGATCATCTCAACGATGCATGACATTACGCTAGCCGCCATGTTTGCCGAGCGGATCGTTGTCATGAAAGAAGGCAAGGTCTTGCTCTCCGGAGCGTCACAAGAAGTTATTCACTCTCCGGAACTTAAGCGTGCCTTTGATAATCGCATTGATGTTTATACGCTCGACACCGGTCGCCCGGTAATCGTGGCGAGCAAAGAGAAACACCTTTAGCGAACGTGGGACTCCACAAATGGTGGCTTCACAACTTTAACCGCGCTGGTGCGACCACGAACATCAATAGATAATTCGCTGCCAATGGCAATGCCTGGGTTAATAAGGGCTAGTCCAATACCGATCTTCAAAGTTGGTGAGAATGTTCCGCTGGTAACTACGCCAACAACGGCACCCGCCGCATCCAGAACGTTCATGCCACCCCGAGGAATACCTCGATCTTGTGCCAGTAATCCTCGCAAAATTCTGGGGACACCCTGTGCTTTTTCGGCAACGAGGGCGGCCTGTCCGTGAAAATCTGACTTGGCGAGTGCAACGGCCCATCCAGCATTTGCTTGTAACGGCGATATATCAAGCGACAGTTCATGTCCGTGCAGTGGATAACCCATCTCGGTGCGCAAGGTGTCGCGGGAACCAAGCCCGCAAATTCGTCCAGCGACTTTCTCGACGGCGATCACCAATAACTCCCACAATGGAAGTGAGGCATCCCATGAAGGAAGCAATTCGTATCCAAATTCACCGGTATAACCAGTACGACATACGATGACGCGACCAAGAATTTCGTGGCCAGGAATCGTCACTTCAGTGAAAGCCATGTAATCAAGATCGACAGATATTCCAAGCAGCGCTAGAAGTTCATTACTCTTGGGACCCTGTACGGCTAAGACTCCAAAATTGTGATGCGCGTTTTTAATGGTTAAGCCCAGATCATTGGCCGATTCCAGAACGGCAAATACAGCAGCGCAGTTAGCTGCATTGGGGATCAGGAGAAACTTTTCATCACTGTAGCGATAAATGATTAGGTCATCGATAACTCCACCCGTTGAATCGCAGAGGAGGTTGTACTGAGCACTGCCGTGGCCGATCCGGTCCAAGTCATTGGTGAAAATTCGGTTAAGAAACATCAGTGCACCTATGCCAGAAACTTCGATCTTCCCCAGGTGTGAGACATCGAAGATTCCCACGACTTCACGAACGGCCGTATGTTCTGCAATGACGCCACCAGCGGTGAGCGTGCCTATCGCCTTGGGGTATTCGATCGGCATCTGCCAACCACCAAAATCAGCGAGCTTTGCACCAACCTGAGAATGCCAATCAAATAGCGGAGATTCCATTTCTCTAACTTATCTCAACTCTGCCCCCTTGCGGTCGATTCGACTTCTCAATTACCAGGGATAAGTGAGAGGATTATGAGATGGCTACGTTGAAAACCAGTTCGCAAACTTCCAGTGATGTGCTCGTTTTAGGCCTCTCGGCTAAGGCTGGAAAACTAACAATTCACCCAAACATTGAGCATATTCCCGCACTCGCGCGTGACACTAAGAAATTGCTGGCGATACTCAACGATCTCGGGGCTACGGGAAAAGTTGATGAAGTAACCAAAGTCTCATTTTCTGCGCCACGCCTGATTCTCTTCACCGGCTTTGGAACCACCGCGGTCAGTTACTCGCACGAGACCTTGCGTCGCGCTGCTGGTGCCGCAACCCGTGCGCTCATCGGACATGGCCAGGCAGATTTTGCTCTCCCGATCACTAATATAGAAGAGTTTGCAGCTGTAGCAGAAGGTATCGCGCTTGGCGCCTACGAATTTAACGAGTTCCGTGGATCCTCCAAAGCCGAACAGAAGTCTCCACTTAAGTCAGCGACCGTCGTTTCTTCACTCGGCAGCACCGCTTCGATTAAAACCGCTCTCAAGCGTGCAGAAGTATTGGGCCAATACGTCGGAATAACTCGTGATTTGATCAACACTCCACCATCTCACCTGACACCAATTACATTCACTGCACAGATGAAGAAGATCGCTCTTTCCCTTGGCATCAAAGTCGAAGTTCTTAACGAGGTACAACTCAAGGCGAAGGGTTACGGTGGAATCTCCTCGGTAGGACAGGGATCAGCTAATCCTCCACGCCTCCTTCATATCACCTACGTTCCAGCTAAACACAAGAAGCGTCTCGCCTTCGTTGGTAAAGGAATCACCTTCGACTCTGGCGGCTATAACCTGAAAGGCGTCGTAGGCATGTCTGATATGAAATCAGATATGAGCGGTGCCGCTGCGGTCGTAGCTGCAACTTTTGCAATTGCGACACTCAAATTACCGGTTGCCATCGATGCCTACGCGTGTCTGGCTGAAAATATGATCAGCGGCGAAGCCACTCGACCAAGTGACATCATCACAATTCTCGGCGGCACGACTATCGAAGTTCTCAACCCCGATGCCGAAGGTCGCCTCGTTTTGGCCGACGGCCTGGTTCGGGCGGTACAGGATGGCGTACGCAATGGTGGGCTCGATGGGTTGGTTGATGTTGCCACCCTAACGGGAGCGCAAGTAATCGCTCTGGGCACTCGGACATCAGCTGTGATGACCAATAACGAGGAGTTTCGCACGCTATTTCTCGAAGCCACCGGTATCTCTGGGGAGTCCTTCTGGCCTATGCCTCTGCCTGAAGATCTTAAAGAGGTGCTCCAATCTGCATCTGCAGACATGATTAACTCGAATCCAGCCAATAGGAATGGCGGAATGCTGGTCGCCGGACTGTTTCTCAAGGAGTTTGTGCCTGAAAGCCTCCCTTGGCTCCACCTGGATATCGCTGGACCTGCCCTCACCCACGAGGCGCACGGCTATACCCCCGTTGGGGGCACTGGAGTCACCGTTCGATCCTTGGTCGCCCTAGCCGAGTTAGCAGCATCACAAAATTAAGTGAAGGAGGGCACCGGCTCAACTCGTGGCAGGATTAGCCCCCTGTGCTGCTCCCCTGAATCCTCAAGAAAAGGTGAAGTGTGAACGAATTTGATCTCGTAATCCTTGGCGGCGGAAGTGGTGGCTATGCCTGCGCGCTCCGTGGCGCTCAACTTGGATTATCAGTTGTTCTCATCGAGCAGGACAAACTTGGCGGAACTTGCTTGCACCGAGGATGTATCCCAACAAAAGCGCTCCTTCATGCAGGTGAGATCGCAGATAACACTCGTCATGCCGCAGAGTTTGGTGTCAATGCACAATTCGTTTCGATCGATATGTTGGCCGTCAATGCCTACAAAGATGGAGTCATCTCCAAACTTCACAAAGGTTTGCAAGGTCTGGTTAAGTCGCGCAACATTACATATATAGAAGGCACTGGACGCCTAGTTTCCAAGAATCAAGTAGAAGCCAATGGCGTTATCTACACAGGTAAGAATGTGGTTCTCGCAACCGGTTCTTATGCAAAAACCCTGCCTGGTCTTGAAATTGATGGAACGCAGATCATTACAAGTAATGAAGCGATGACCATGGAATACGTTCCTAAATCAGTAATCGTTCTGGGTGGTGGCGTTATTGGTTGCGAATTTGCATCGGTGTGGAGCTCCTTTGGTGCAGAAGTCACCATCATTGAAGGTCTCCCCCGTCTTGTAGCGCTAGAAGATGAAAGTTCTAGCAAACAACTCGAACGAGCATTTCGCAAGCGTGGAATCAAATTTGAAGTCGGTGTGAAGTTTGCCTCTGCGACCAAGGGTCCCGAAGGCGTAACTATTACTTTGGAGAACGGCGCCACTTTTACCGCCGATGTACTTCTTGTTGCTGTAGGACGCGGTCCGGTCTCTGCAAATATTGGTTATGAAGAGCAAGGTCTCTCTATGGATCGCGGTTATCTCCTGGTGGACAACAAATGTCGCACCAACATTCCTGGAATATGGGCCGTCGGGGATCTGATCCCAACCTTGCAATTGGCGCACGTTGGTTTCGCCGAAGGCATCTTGGTTGCCGAAGAAATATTCGGACTCAATCCACGTCCAATTAATTACGATGGCGTTCCTCGCGTTACTTATTCCGACCCAGAAGTTGCCTCTGTTGGTTTAACGACAGCTATCGCTAAAGAGCGCGGATATGACGTCGTCGAGCTCAGTTATGACCTCGCCGGAAATGGTAAGGCTAATATTCTCAAGACCGCCGGCTCGATCAAGTTAGTAGCTCAGAAGAACGGTCCAGTTCTTGGCGTTCATATGGTGGGATCCCGCGTCGGTGAGCTTTTGGCCGAAGCGCAATTGATCTATAACTGGGAAGCATCAGCCGATGATGTCGCACCCTTGATTCACGCACATCCAACGCTCTCTGAAGCCATGGGTGAAGCTCACATGGCACTAGCCGGCAAACCACTGCACGCCCACGGGTAATAGGAGAACATGCGATGACCTTTTCAGTAACTATGCCAGCACTTGGCGAATCCGTAACCGAAGGCACAGTAACTCGTTGGCTCAAGAACGAAGGCGATCACGTCAACGTCGATGAACCACTCCTGGAAGTTTCTACGGACAAAGTTGATACCGAGATTCCATCGCCCGTCTCTGGCACGTTAACGCGCATTGTCGTGGCCATTGATTCCACCGTCGCAGTCGGAGCAGAGTTGGCAGTCATCGAAGATGGCGTTGCCGCCGTACCTGTCGCACCAGCGATCGCACCTCCTGCCGCTGTTGCACCCGTCGTTCTCGAAACACCTGCGGCTCCAGTCGTAATAGCTGCACCTGTCCCAGTTGTCGCTGCACCTGCTGCAAGCTCTTCAGGAGTCGTTGTCACGATGCCAGCTCTGGGTGAATCAGTCACCGAAGGAACGGTCACTCGTTGGCTCAAGAACGTCGGAGACGCAATCAATGTAGATGAACCACTTCTCGAAGTTTCTACCGACAAGGTCGATACCGAAATTCCTTCACCAGCAACCGGAACTATTCTCGCGATCGATGTCGCCGTAGATTCCACCGTTGCGGTTGGTGCTCGCCTAGCTTTGATCGGTGCAGCCGGAGCCGCTCCTGTGGTTGCAGCGCCTGCACCTGTTGCACCTGTTGCCGCTCCTGTGGTTGCAGCGCCTGCACCTGTTGCACCTGTTGCCGCTCCTGTAGTTGCAGCGCCTGCACCTGTTGCTGCACAACTCGATGATTCATATGTAACCCCAATCGTTCGACAATTCGCTAAAGAGCAAGGCGTGGATCTCGCTTCAGTTACGGGAAGTGGTATTGGGGGTCGAATCCGTAAGGAAGACATCCTCGCTGCCGTAAAGCCAGTCGCAGTTTCAGCACCAGCAGTAGTTCAGTCTGGCGCTAAGGCTGCAGCCCCAGTCTCTGTTTCACCACTGCGCGGAACAACCGTCACGATGACTCGCCTACGCAAGGTAATTGCGGCGCGTATGGTTGAGTCGCTACAAATCAGTGCTCAGCTCACGACCGTTGTTGAAGTCGATATGACGAAGGTCGCTCGTTTGCGCGATAAAGCTAAGACCTCTTTTGCGGCTCGCGAAGGAGTGAATCTCACGTTCCTGCCATTCTTTGCTGTCGCTGTCTGCGAAGCGCTGAAGCAACATCCCGTTCTCAACTCTTCTCTTGAGGGCGATCAAATTACTTATCATGGCGCGGAACACCTTGGTATTGCTGTGGATACCGAACGTGGCTTGTTGGTTCCAGTCATTCGTGATGCTGGCGACCTCAATATTGGTGGAATTTCACGTCGCATCTCCGATGTTGCTGCTCGCACTCGCGATAATAAGATCTCTCCAGATGAGCTCGGCGGCGGAACATTTACCATCACCAATACTGGTAGTCGAGGTGCACTCTTCGATACGCCAATCATTAATCAACCACAGGTTGCCATCTTGGGTATTGGTTCCATCGTCAAGCGTCCGATGGTCATGAAGGGAACTGATGGCGGTGAAACGATTGCAATTCGTTCAATGGTCTACCTTGGTCTTTCCTATGATCATCGCATCGTAGATGGTGCAGATGCCGCTCGATTCTTAGTTACTCTCAAGGAACGTCTCGAAGAGGGCAGCTTTGAATCCGATCTAGGTCTCTAGGTTTATTTCGCCGATGCGTATTGCTATTACCGGTTCTACCGGATTAATTGGGACTGCTCTCGTGGGTCAATTGAAGGCGGAAGGGCATTCCGTACAACGCTTAGTGCGCCGCAAGGCAACATCGCCTGAAGAAGTTCAATGGGATCCCACTATGGGGACCATTGATCTTGACGCCCTTGAGGGCGTTGATGCAATTATCAATCTTGCCGGTGCTGGCGTTGGAGATAAACGTTGGACTGCAAAATACCGCGCGACAATTCTCAACTCACGCTTGCTCAGCACAACGACAATCGCTCATGCTGTCGAAACTCTCAAGCCAAAGGTATTTATCTCTGCTAGCGCCATCGGCTTTTATGGCGAAACTGGAAATCGAGCTGTTGTTGAAGCCGATCGCGGGGGCGATGATTTTCTATCGGCAGTCTGCCGCGAATGGGAAGCTGCCGCCGATTTAGCCATTGGCGTTCGCATCGTAAAGATTCGTACTGGATTGGTGCTTGATCCAACGGGCGGAGCACTCGGCAGACTATTGCCTCTCTTTCGCTTAGGCCTCGGTGGCAAATTAGGCTCCGGTAAGCAGTGGTGGTCATGGATAACGCTGCACGATGAGATCAAAGCAATCATCCATTGTTTGAATAGCGATATCTCTGGTCCAGTGAATCTCACCTCACCGAATCCGGTGACCAATCAAGATTTCACCGGATCGCTAGCTCGCGCTGTGCACCGCCCTGCGTTGCTTCCAGTTCCCGGCTTTGCACTGAAATTACTCATCGGAGGTTTCTCAAGTGAAATCTTAGGATCAGCGAAAGTACTGCCAAAAGCGCTGCAAGACAGCGGATTCATCTGGGACTACCCACATCTCACAACAGCGCTAGAAGCACTTACCGAATAGAGATAGCGCGTGCTTGATCGATAATCTTCGCAACAGCTAATGCATCATCTGGCGTAACAGGCCAGGCAGCTTTACCCGCGATAGCCAGTGCAACCTGTGAATAAAACAACGAGTAATTACCACGTTCTCCTGGATATTCAATAACTTCATCGCCGCGATAAATCTGTGCTGCAGTGATCGCAGGAGGAGTCCAGACTCCCCCGACTGGGTACTCACCCAAGCGCAGGCGGGCTTCTTGATCATCTAATTCCTTGATTACTAAAGATCCTTCGGTGCCCGACAACCGAATACGCGGTCCCCCGGCGCCAATGATTGAGCTCGCTGAAAGATATGAATCCACACCAGTTGCATGCTTCAAGTTAATCACGATGTCATCATCTGCAAGTCCTCGGATACTTCGTACGGAGGCGTAAGCGACTTCCGCAGGACCAAACCAATTAAGCGCAAGTGAAACCAGATGCGGGCCCAAGTCGAGTAGGTTACCGCCGCCATCCGCGAAGCTACTTGCTTCTCTCCAACTCTTTGGATTTGAACCGGGTCTAAATTTCTCGAAACGCGAATCCAAACGAAATATCTTCCCCAGCGTTCCCTCGGCGATGATCTTCTTAACTGTCAAAGCGTCGCTGTCGAAGAGTCGGTTGAAATATGTAGTGACAGTGACACCGATCTCCTTGGAGATATCAATGATCTCTTGCGTCTCTTGAATCGAGCGGCCCATCGGCTTATCAACGACTACCGGAATTCCAGCGCGCAACCCCGCGATTGCATCTCTGGCATGTGCGACGTTGGCACTAGCAACAACGAGTAAGTCCAGACCCAGATCTAAGAGTTCAGGCATGCTCAAGGCGACCGTTGTCTCTGGAAAATCGGCAAGCGCATGCGCTCTGCGTTCTTCGTTAGTTGTCAGGACCCCAGCTATCTCAAACCCTGCTCCTTTAAGCAACGGAGCATGGAAATAGCGGCCCGCAAGGCCATAACCTGAGATTCCTACCCGAAGTGTCATGACGTTAAACCTACATTAGGCTAGGGGTTATGAGCACTGCCGCTGGAACCTTGGTCGATCAGACCGTCGTGGTTCATGCGGGTATCCTCGACTATCAAGAGGCCTGGCAACTACAGCGAGACACCGTCGAAGCAATCATCGCAGGTACCACTCCGAATACTCTCTTTCTCTTGCAGCACCCATCGGTATACACGGCCGGTCGCATGACCAAGCCAGAAGATCGCCCTTTAGATGGCACCCCAGTTATTGATGTCGACCGCGGCGGCAAAATCACATGGCATGGCCTGGGTCAGATCGTGGGATACCCCATCGTTAAGTTAAAGAATCGCAGCGATGTTGTTGGTTTCGTCCGTGAAGTCGAGAGCGCGTTGATTGATGTCTGTATCGAATTTGGAATTCCCGCCGAACGCTATTGCGAACGCTCTGGAGTTTGGATTCGCGACGAGAAAGGTGATCGCAAAATTGCCGCCATCGGAATGCGCGTTGCTAAGGGCGTAACCATGCACGGCTTCGCCCTCAACGTAAATCCCGAGCTGAGCTCTTACGACAAGATCATTCCTTGCGGTTATTCAGATACGGGCGTGACATCGATGGCGAAGGAACTTGATCGTGACATATCTATAGAAGAGGTAGCGCCTCTCGTTGAATCTAAAATCTTATCCGCTCTAACGAAGGTGATTTCATGACTCTCGCTCCCGAAGGTCGCAGACTGCTCCGCATCGAAGCACGCAATGCTGCGGTACCAATAGAACGCAAACCAGAATGGATTAGGACTCGGGCCAATATGGGACCTGAATATACGAAGTTGCGTTCGCTCGTCATTAGCGAAGGCCTGCACACCGTCTGCCAGGAAGCTGCCTGCCCAAATATCTTTGAATGCTGGGAAGATCGCGAAGCCACCTTCTTGATCGGTGGCGAGAAGTGCACCCGTCGCTGCGATTTCTGCAATATCGATACTGGAAAGCCCGATCCACTCGATCGCGATGAACCACGTCGCGTCGCCGAGTCAGTTCGTTCTATGGAATTGCGTTACGCAACAATCACTGGCGTAACACGCGATGACCTGCCCGATGAAGGCGCTTGGCTCTACGCCGAGACGATTCGAGCCGTGCACGAACTCAATCCAGGTACCGGTGTCGAGATGCTCGCCCCTGATTTCAGCGGCAAACCTCACCTACTCAATGAAGTCTTCGAAACTCGTCCAGAGGTATTTGCTCACAACTTAGAGACGGTCCCCCGCATCTTCAAAGAGATCCGCCCAGCTTTTAGATATGACCGCTCGCTCGACGTAATCTCGCAGGCTCAAGCTTTTGGTTTAGTGACTAAATCCAATTTGATCCTCGGAATGGGTGAGACTCGCGAAGAAGTCACCCAGGCCCTGGTCGATCTCCACGAAGCGGGCTGCGATCTGATCACGATTACTCAGTACCTACGCCCCACTCCAAAGCATCACCCGGTTGTACGGTGGGTAAAGCCAGCAGAGTTTGTTGAACTTTCCCAAGAAGCAACCGATATTGGTTTCCTCGGCGTTATGAGCGGCCCACTTGTTCGCTCCAGTTATCGCGCCGGTCGACTCTATAAGCAAGCGCAAGAGAAGAAGGCACTGCTTCGTGGCTGAACTCGTTTATCCTCCAGTAATTGTTGCCATCAAAGCCTTCTGGAAATATCTCGGCGTTCAATTTGATTTTCAGGGAGTTGAAAATCTGCCGCGCGAAGGTGGCGCTGTTCTCTGCATGAACCACATCGGGTATTTAGATTTCGCTCTCGTCGGAACCGGCGCTCTACCCGCAAAACGCTACATCCGATTCATGGCGAAGAAAGAGATCTTTAACCACAAAGTTGCCGGCCCGCTCATGCGCGGAATGCATCACATCAGCGTTGACCGTGAAAGCGGTTCATCGTCCTTTGTCGCAGCGCTACGAGCGCTGCGCTCTGGCGAAATCATCGGAATTTTTCCCGAAGGCACCATCTCTCGCAGCTTCGAGATCGAAGATTTAAAGTCAGGTGCAATTCGGCTATCGATCGGGGCAGGTGTTCCGATTATCCCGGTAGCCGTATGGGGTAGTCAGCGGATCATCACCAAAAAACGCAAACCAGATTTCAAACGTCACAAACACCCGGTTCATGTTGCCTTTGGAGAGCCATATATCGTTCCAAAAGGCACAGATATTGAGCGTGCTGAAGCGGAACTGAAGGTCAAGATGCTCGAACTTTTACATTCGGTGCAATCCAATTATCCTCACTCTCATGAGGGTCAATGGTGGGCACCCGCCCGCCTAGGTGGCACCGCGATTACCTCCGAGCAACTCCACGTAGAGCGTCAAAAAATGAAGGAGCAAGAGAATGGCTGAACCAGAGAAGCAAGGTCAATTGGCAGTCCTCAAGGATGCCTTTGGGTTAGTTC
>Ga0214248_1000043_pt1 | contig 71377 bp, 57 predicted proteins | sample TroBogypolimnion_10_FD_153086 | JGI IMG/M metagenome (GOLD analysis project Ga0214248, IMG submission 153086) | Freshwater microbial communities from Trout Bog Lake, WI - 15JUN2009 hypolimnion | ecosystem: Environmental > Aquatic > Freshwater > Lake > Hypolimnion/Profundal zone | place: Trout... | reverse complement strand
TGGCCAGGACACCCCGATCTGTTTGCACAATCGCAAAGCGGAAATGCCTCCTTTGTCGGATGCGGACAGATAAATGGCCCAAAACCATTTTACGAGGGGTATCTTCGTGGCATGGAACAGAGTTCCTGCAGTAACAGATACCTGATGTTTGCACGAAGAACATTGGTAGAGTTTTCGGGTCATTATCATGGTAAAATTTTACGAACCGCATTTGGGACACTGAAATCCTTGAGACCAACGAACTTTCGCCAGTATTTTTGTACAAGCCTTTTCGGTTCCGAATTTTTTCTGCCACTCAATAAGAGAAATAGTCGGCATTTTCATTGTAAGACCTCCTTTAAAGCAATAACTTGATCTTACATGAAAATATAATCATTCAACTGAGTCTCATTATATGGCACGTCTGTAAATTTCCACGGTCATATCCACCCGCTGCAACACGCATGAGCCAGATATCCCGCTCACGGTCAATGGTCCAACTGTATGGTGAATTGGATGATGTCCTTCCTTTTCTCTTATATTCAGGATGTTGCCTTAACCAAATCTCATTGATGTTGTATTTCTTGATGTCTTCCTCTGACACGTATTCATTCACGAATGCCATGCTGTTTCTCCCTTGGAATTAATCCCTGGAGCCTTCGTTTGTTAGAATTTAAAGGAGACAACTGTTGTGCCTGGTGCCTGCTCGCGTACGCCATCATACCCAAAAACGGTCAACGCTTCCTTAAACACCTGCAGAATTTCCGGCCAGTCATGATGGCTGGTTGGATGTAGAGAAAAAGGTGAAAACCCCCACACAATGCGATATGGCTGTTCTTTGAAGCCATCGGACCCCTCACCTGGTTTGACAAGCCAAAAGTTGAGGAACTCCCCCTTCCAGAAGAGGTCCCATATCGACAAATTTCCCCTGTCATATCCACCTCTAGCAACACGCATGAGCCAGATATCCCGCTCACGGTCAATGGTCCAACTGTATGGTGAATTGGATGATGTCCTCCCTTTTCTCTTATATTCAGGATGTTGCCTTAACCAAATCTCATTGATGTTGTATTTCTTGATGTCTTCCTCTGACACGTATTCATTAACAAATGCCATGCTGTTCCTCTTTGGGATGAATTGCCAATCGTTTTACAGTGGAAGAAGCTCTGTTCAATGAACTTCCAGCGTAATCGCGACACGTCAAAGTATCCAGTATTAAATTAATTCAGCAGTACGTCCACGTGAGGGACGTGTAAAAGTGAGAATTGAGAATAAGAACAGGACGAAGCTAACGATATAGCTGTTGATAATTTTGAGGAATTATTGGAGTCTAAAAATGAGGACCGAGTGAATATCTCCTAAAGCTAAATGCTTTCCGTTGGGACTTACCGCGAGACTCCCCTGGTGGTCCATTGCCCCCCTGAACTGGGATAATAATTTTCCGGTGGCTCTATCTACTACGCTGTTTTTGATTGGAGCATGCCCTCCGTATCTAAAAGATGCCCCTTTCAGGTAAAGCAACAGGCCATCAGGGCTAAATCCCATACCAAATGCTCCTGGCGCGGCATCACTTTCATCTTCAGCATGATAGGTGTCAATTTTAAGCGTAACTCCATCAATAATTTTCCCCGCATCCAAAAAGATTTGATTTGTCACGAAATTTGTTAGTAGCCCAGACCCAACCGGAAAGGCATACGTAAACGGAGATTTAGGATCATTTGTTGGCTTTGCCGGGAACCACACTGCTTTTGTTGATTCCTTACCAGTTGGGTCCAGTAATCGGACGGCGATGTCTTTCATTTGAGAGATTGTTCTTCCATCTATCTCTTTACCTAAAGTTTCTCTGCTTACATGGACCCCGACCAAAATTTTATCCTCTGCAGTCCACGCTGCCGTTTCAACTGCAAACCCATCGACATAGATCTTCTGCAGTGCCCAAGTGCTGGTGTCATAGACATGGATAGTTGACGGTTGACCAATCGGGCCAACGATGGTCAGCATCTTGCTTCCATCCTTATTAAGTCGAGCGGCTCGCCCAATAGCAGGGTTATCAGGCAAGTCTTCCCCTGTCATCGGGTCCCATTGTCGTTTTGCTCCGAACGAAATGACTTTACCGTCTCGGCTCCAGAGAAGGTCGTGATCCCGTAAATCACCATAGTCAAACGGACAATGGATGTGTGATTGCTTTCGATCTAGAAGCATATCCCAGACCACAATGTCGGTTTTCATGTGAGTGGGATTATCGACAATTGCCAGAAAGCGGCCATCAGGACTGAATGTCATTTTTTTTACCGCTGATGTTACTGGCCCAAGGTCGCTTAAATCAATGGTCTTTTCCAATTTCGGCTCAGGGACATGATGACCACCTGCAGCTTGATTGCCTTCAGAATTTTGTGCAGTGCTTGAGGTTGTTGCCATAGTCAGGATTCCGAGTTGGGGCTGTATCTTTCTGGGCGCTGCCTCTGATGCCGGAGCATGGGACGGGCGCCGAATTGCGCCAGCCCCTTGGCTACAACCATGGTGGGCGGGTTGGTGTTGAGCCAGGCCCTCACGCTCTTTACGAGGCCTGTTCTTTATCTCTATCTGGATCGCGCCCATGTCTGGTCGCGACATCGCCGCATCGGCACACACCCTGCCTCAACGGTACCTCAGGAGAGGTCTCTCTGGGGTTGGCGCTCGTAACAGTATCAGTGATGAGTAGGGCGCACCGTTCACCAGCCTATTTGAGCCATGCTCCCTCTTTTTTATTGATTATCCGGCAAGTGCAGCCAGCACCGCTGCGGCCACCGCATCCTGATCGGATTGGCCGAGGTAGGGATGCATGGGCAGGCTGATAACCCGCTGGGCCAGCTGCTCGGTAACCGGATAATGCAGGTGCTCCTGATGCATGGCCGGTTGCTGGTTCAAGGGGATCGGGTAATGGACCGCGGTGGGGATATTTTTTTCGGCCAGGGCCTTCTGCACCTTTTCCCGGTCACTGACCTGAATGGTATACTGGGCGTAGACGCTGGTATTTCCGGGCGCGATATAGGGGGTGATAATGCCGTCTGCGGCCAGAAGTTCCGAGTAGCGTTTGCCTACGGCGCTGCGTTTTTCAATCTCTCCTGCGAAGAGGTCCAGTTTGGACAACAGCACCGCCGCCTGGATGGTGTCCAGCCTCCCGTTGATTCCTATCCTGGCATGATGATAGCGTTTGTCCTGCCCATGGTTGCCGAGTTCGCGCATGACCTTGGCCAGCTCGTCATCATTGGTGAAGCAGGCTCCGCCATCGCCGTAGCCTCCCAGGGGCTTGGACGGGAAAAAGGATGTGCAGCCGATAGTCGTCAGGGAGCACGATCTTCTGCCTTTGCTGGTTGCCCCGAAACTCTGCGCGCCGTCTTCAATGACCGGGAGATTGTGTTTCGCGGCAATTGCATTGATGGCGTCGCAGTCACAACACTGACCGTAGAGGCTTACCGGAATGATGGCCTTTGTTCTTGGGGTGATGGCCGCTTCGATGAGAGCCGGATCGAGATTATAGGTCTTGGGATCGACATCGGCAAAAACGGGGGTTGCGCCCAGCAGCGCGATGGTCTCACCGGTAGCGATAAAGGTGAAAGGGGTGGTGATGACTTCATCCCCCGGGCCTATGCCCAGAGCCATCATTGCAACAAGCAGGGCGTCGGTTCCGGAGGATAGGCCGATGCAATGTTTCGTTCCCGTGAATGCGGCCAGTCTGCCTTCCAGTTCTTTAACCTCTGGACCTAAGATATACTGGCCGTGTTCCAGCACTTTTTTGATCCGGGCATTGATGTCAGCTTCAATTTCTTTGTATTGGGATTTCAGGTCGATAAAGTTCATAATTATCCTGTCGATATGAGTCTGTAATGGACAACGGCGCGTCGGGTGCAGGCCTTTGCGCCCTGGCCGCTACGGGCAGAACTCTGCCCCGGAAAGGCATTCTATCCGCAAACGGCGCTTTGTTCCACAGGTAAAAGATACTTTGCATCCGCGCGGCGAATTTAGTTTTTCATCTCAGGGCAAGATGGTTCTGTACGGTGCCACGCTCTCCGTAAGGATGCCGTTGGTTTTCTCTGTGCCGCCGCGCCTCTGGCACGGGATCCGTGGCCGCCTCTGCCTGAGATATCGGAAAATGCTTTGCATTATATCATAAAATACGCTAGGTTGCCATATCTTGAAGATGGATGGCCTGTCACCATCCTCCGTTTTTCTGCCGCGGCCTGAACGGCTGGCAGGCCTTGTCCCGGTGTCCCTGATGCAGGACGCTGCGCCGGCGGAAATGCCTGTTGCTGTTATCCTTTTCTCAATCTCCGACGGTTTGCGGCATCAAAACAGGATGGCCGCAAACGCGAGCCGGTTCCCAGCGTCCATGGGGGCCTTGATTGTCCCTCCTCTGCCAGATGTGGGTGTTTCATGAAGAGAACAATGATTGCCTCAGCTTTTATCCTCGCTGTGCTTTGCTGTGCCGGGGTTTTGTCTGCTGCATCAGATTCCGGTCTGATGCAGGCTGCTCCTGATACGCTGCTGAAAATATCCCAGCCCGCGCCCGGCTATTCTCCCTTCTTCACCTCGCTCAACGAGGTCTACGACACTCTGGAAGATGCCGTTTTCCTTCATATTGACCGTGCTGGTTTTACGAAAGCGCTCGTGTTCTTTCTGGCCTGTTGCGCAGGGTATGCGGCCTTCAGGAAGTATCGTGCGCCGGAATTGCGGGGCGAGTGGATGCTTGATGTCGCGTCTCTGGAAAAACAATGGGTTGAAGCTGGAGGATCGCCGGACTCGATCGGGGTCATTAAGCAGCAGTTGCGCTACGGGCGAATGACCTATCGTGTTTCACGGGGGAAAATCACCATCGCCGGCCACGGCAGGAGTGTCAGTTTTCCCTATGAAACACTGTCCGTAATCGGCGATATCACCACCGGTCTTTTGGATGAGAGGATGGTGATCATCGTGTGGACGCCCCCTAAGAAGGCTGGCCGCATTATCTCTATTCGAAGGGCCAGCGAACGCGAGATATTCAGCTCGGGTGAAGGATCGGCGCACTCGTAGCGAGGCGTTATGAACCGGGAATTTTTCGATTTGAGTCCTCTATCTGTCTGTTCTCCCCCTTTCTTTCTTGCGCTTGCTGCGCAGGATGTGTAAAGAAAGAGGGTTGATGTGACGGTCGTCGTTTTTTCACAGTCAGAGAGAAGGCATGGGCTTTACACCGGTTATTGGGAAATCCATCAAGAAACAGCTGGAGGATCGGGAGGAGAGGATTCTCTCCCCGTACGCCATGCTCAGCAAGAACTCCCGGGGGCGCCGCATCCCCGAGGATGAACAGGAAAACGATATCCGGCTGGCCTTTCAGCGGGACCGAGACCGCATCACCCATTCCAAGACCTTTCGTCGACTGAAACATAAGACCCAGGTCTTTCTTGCCCCCACCGGCGATCATTACCGCACCCGGCTCACCCATGTCCTTGAGGTGTCCCAGATCGCCCGGACCATCACCTCGGCCCTCTGTCTGAACGAGGCGCTGACCGAGGCCATCGCCCTGGGGCACGATCTCGGCCACACGCCCTTCGGCCATGCGGGGGAGGCAACCTTGAATGAGCTGCATCCGGGCGGTTTCAGGCACTATGTGCACAGCCTGCGGGTGGTCGACTTCCTGGAAAACGACGGCAAGGGACTCAATCTCTCCTTTGAGGTGAGAAACGGCATCGTCCGGCATTCCAAGGGCCGCAACGACATTCTGCCCAAGGATTCATCCGAAATGGCCGTGACCCTGGAAGGCCAGATCGTCCGGGTCGCCGACATCATCGCCTATGTGAATCATGACATGGATGACGCATTCCGGGCCGGGATCCTGAAGGAGTCGGATCTCCCCGGCGCCATCAGGAAGGTCATCGGCGACCGGCACTCCCGGAGGATCAGCTCCATGGTACGCGATCTGATCGTTGAAACCCTGGCGGCAGACGACGGCGGCCTGCATATCAGTCCGCAGATGCTGGAGGCCATCACCAACCTCCGCGCCTTCCTCTATGAAAACGTCTACCGGTATCACCGGGTGCATAACGAGTTCGAAAAGGCCCAGCGGATAATCCGGGATCTGTATGCCTACTTTCTTGAAAACGGGCTGGTAAAACGGCAGGGGATCTTCTGGGAGTGTCTGCACAATACAAAGGACTGGCCTGATGAAAAGACGGCGCACCGGAGGGTCTGCGATTTCATCGCGGGGATGACAGACAGGTATGCCCTGGGGATCTACGAGCACATATTCCTTCCAAAACCCTGGTCTGTCCGGTAGCCTGGCTCATAAAACTCTTGAATTCCAAAGCTGTCATAGGGTAGTGTCTGTCCGAATTCGGAGATGCAGGCTGTATGCAGGCTTGTCCGCCTGAACGGTTTCCTCGTGAAATTGCAGGCAAAATACCTGACAATATCGGCTATTTGTAATAAAGACTGTGAAGAAAGAACGATGAAGACACCGGAAATGAACGACGAGAATCTGTTGAGTAAAGGCTACGTCTTTGCCGAAGTGGAAGAAAAATGGCTGCGGCGCTGGCAGGAAGAGGGCTGTTTCCAGGCGAAGATGGAGGCCGGCCGGCCGGCCTTTTCCATCGTGATCCCGCCGCCCAACGTGACGGGGGTCCTGCATGTGGGGCATGCCCTCAACAACACCATGCAGGATGTGCTGACCCGCTACCACCGCATGTGCGGCGACAACACCCTCTGGGTGCCGGGGACCGACCATGCCGGTATCGCCACTCAGAATGTGGTGGAGAAACAGCTGGCCGCAGAAGGAAAGAGCCGTCACGACCTGGGCCGGGAGGCCTTTGTCGACAGGGTCTGGCAGTGGCGGGAGGAGAAGGGCGGCACCATCATCGACCAGCTCAAGCGCCTGGGTTGCTCCTGCGACTGGGAGCGGGAGCGCTTCACCATGGACGAGGGGCTGTCCAGGGCGGTCCGCGAGGTCTTCGTCCGCCTCTATAAAGAAAATCTGATCTATAAAGGCGACTATATCGTCAACTGGTGCCCCCGCTGCCGGACGGCCCTGGCCGACGATGAGGTCGAGCATCAGGAGACTAAAGGCAAGCTCTACCAGATCCGCTATCCCTATGCCGACGGATCCGGCTACCTGGTCGTGGCCACCACCCGGCCCGAGACCATGCTGGGCGACACCGCCGTTGCGGTCCATCCCGATGATGAGCGCTATGCCCATCTGGCGGGCATGGGCATCAGTCTGCCGCTGGCAGGCCGCACCATCCCTGTGGTCTTCGATCATCATGTCGAAAAGGACTTCGGCACCGGGGCCTTGAAGGTGACGCCCTCCCATGACCGCAACGATTATGAGATCGGCAAACGGCACGGGCTGCCCCTGCTCAAGGTCATGGACGAGCACGGGGTGATGAACGAGGCCGCGGGTGCCTATCGGGGGCTGGACCGCTTTGCCTGTCGCAAGAAGGTGATCGAGGATCTGAAGGAGATGGGGCTGCTCGAAGGCATTGTGGACTTTGAGCACGGGGTCGGCCACTGCTACCGCTGCCAGACCGTCGCCGAACAGACGACCTCGCTGCAGTGGTTCGTATCGGTGAAGCCGCTGGCCGAGAAGGCGGTGAACGCCGTTCGCGACGGCAGGATCAACCTCTATCCCAAGACCTGGTACAACAATTTCTACGGCTGGATGAACGAGATCCGCGACTGGTGCATCTCCCGCCAGATCTGGTGGGGGCACCGTATCCCGGCCTGGACCTGCGGCGACTGCGGCCGGCTGATCGTCGAGTCCGAGGATCCTTCCTGCTGCCCGCAGTGCGGCTCGGAGAGCATCACGCAGGAGACCGATGTGCTGGATACCTGGTTCTCTTCGGCCCTGTGGCCCTTCTCCACCATGGGCTGGCCGGAAAAGACCAAAGAGCTTGCGACCTTCTATCCGACCTCGGTGCTGATCACCAGCTTCGACATCCTCTTCTTCTGGGTGGCCCGGATGATGATGATGGGCCTGCACTTCATGGATGAGGTCCCCTTCAGGGACGTCTATCTCCATGCCCTGGTCCGCGACAAGCACGGCAAGAAGATGTCCAAGTCCACCGGCAACGTTATCGATCCGCTGGCGGTGATGGCCGAATTCGGCACCGACGCCATGCGCTTCACCCTGACCGCCTTCGCAGCCCAGGGCCGCGAGATCAGATTGGACGAGGAGCGGATCGAAGGCTACCGCCACTTCATCAACAAGCTCTGGAACTCCGCCCGCTTTGCGATGATGCATCTGGGCGAATGCGACGGGCGGGAGGTGGCGGCGGCGGACGATGCGGCCGGCCTGCCGCTGGTGCATCAGTGGATCCTGAGCCGTACCGCCAAGACCATCGCCGAGGTCCGGCTGGCGCTGGACGAGTATCATTTCAACGATGCGGCCCAGGCCCTGTACCAGTTTATCTGGCGGGAGTTCTGCGACTGGTACGTGGAGTGGATCAAAGCGGATCTCTTCAGCAGCGACGAGGGTCTCAAACGGCAGGCTCGGGGCGTGCTGCTGGCGGTGCTGGAGACCATCCTGAAGCTCATCCACCCGATTACCCCCTTCGTCACCGAGGAGATATGGAGCGTGTTGCCGGGGACGAGGAAGGTCCTTGCCACCACCGCCTATCCGGAGGTGCGCGAGGACTGGCTGAATTCCGCAGCCGAGGCTAAAATGGAGCTGCTGATGGGCGTCATTACCGGCATCCGCAATATCCGCTCGGAGGCGGAGATCCACCCGTCCATGAAGATCGAGGTCTTCGTGGTCTGTCCGGACCGGGAAAAGGCTGACCTGTTAGAGCGCTTCGCACCGGCCATCAGCGATATGACCCGGCTTACCGGATTCACCGTGCAGGCCGAAAGCACCAGGCCCGACGACGCTGCGACCTTTATTGCCGGCGATATGGAGATCTATGTCCCCTTGCGGGGCTTGATCGATGTGGAGGCTGAACTTGCCAAGCTGGGAAAAGAGCGGGAAAAGGTGGAGGTGAAACTCAACCAGATAAACGGCAAGCTGGGCAACGCACGCTTTCTTGCCAATGCCCCGGCGGATGTGGTGGAGAAGGAAAAAGAAAAGAAGGCCGAGCTGGATGCCCGCCTGGCAAAGATCGCCGAGACGGAAGAAAAACTCAAAAAAACTGCCGCCTGAGCCTTTGCAGAAAGAGGAGGATGATTGTATGGATAAGAATCAGATACAGGCGCTGATACGCTCTTTCCTGGCCGAGGACATCGGCAGAGGGGATCTGACCAGCGAGTCGATCTTTGAGGCTTCCCAGATGGGCGTAGCCCGGCTGGTTGCCCGTGAGGCCTGCATTGCCGCGGGGGCGGGGCTGGTGGCAGCCGAGGTCTTCAAGGTGCAGAATCCTGCGATCACGACCTCGGGTGCCGTGGAGGATGGCAGTGCCGTGCAGCCGGGAGACTGCATGCTCACTATCGCAGGCCCGGTGGTGGATATGCTCAAGGCTGAACGGGTGGCTCTCAATCTGCTGCAGCGCCTTTGCGGCATCGCCACCCTGACCCGGCGCTTCGTGGAAAAAATCAAACCGCATCCGGCCCGGATCACCGATACCCGCAAGACCACCCCCGGCCTGCGGATCTTTGAAAAATATGCGGTGCAGGCGGGAGGCGGATCGAACCATCGTTTCAACCTGACAGACGGCGTGCTGATCAAGGACAATCATATCGCCGCCTGCGGCTCCATTGCCTGCGCGGTGGAGAGGGTGCGGAAAAAAATCCCCCATACCATCCGTATCGAGGTGGAGACGGACACCCTGGCGCAGGTCCGGGAGTGTCTGGAGTGCGGGGTGGATATCATCTTGCTGGACAATATGGATCTGGAGACCATGCGGCAAGCTGTGGAAATCATAGATCATCGCGCCTTGATTGAGGCTTCTGGCGGAGTCAACCTCGGATCGGTTCTGGCCATAGCCGAAGCCGGTGTCGATATCATCTCGGCAGGGGCCCTGACGCACTCGGCGCCGTCCTGCGATATCGGCATGGACTGGAACTGAGGGCGGCGTGTTGGCCGGACGTAAGGTCCTCTGATTAAAAAATATTTCTTGCTTCTTGGCGGCAAAACATGCAATACTTGCCATGAGCCGGTGAGAAGACATTGTCTTGTGGTCTATTTTGGTAATGCCATTGGAATACATCGAATTTTAGAGAGGAAATCTGTATGCGTTGCCCAAAATGCGGGTATATTTCGTTTGATCATCTGGCGACCTGCCTGAATTGCAGCAAGGATTTTTCTGAATTGACTTCGTCGACGATTGGCACAACCTATTCTGCGACTGCCCCGTTATTCCTGAAATTCCCTCACAGAGAGGAACGGGAGGACGACTTTGCCGTAGACGAGATGATGCAGGATGATCCGGATAATGATCTGGATGTCGTCGTTGATCCCGACCTGGATATCCTGATCAAGGATGAAGACGAGGGGGGCATTGATTTTAATTCCGACGATCTGTCTCTCAAGGATGAATTCGGCAGTTCCGAAGACGACTTTTCTTTTTCCCTTGATGAAGAACCGCAGGATGCTGACTCCCGGCACCCCGCTCCAGAGATCGACCTGAGCCGTTTTGAGGAGGTCAGTCCCGAGAGCGGCATGGGCGGTGAAGAAGAACGTTTAACGATAAGCCTGCCCGACGAACTTGCTGACATTTCGGATCTGGCTGCGCCGGCGCAGGGCAGGAGGGAGGAGCCCCCGGCACCGGCGCGCGGCAGCCTTGATGAGGGAATGGACCTCGATATCTTGGACTTTGATCTCAAGCTCGATGGTCTCGACGAGGACTTTTCGCTGACCTCTCAGGGAAAGGGCGGCGAGGAAAAGGGCATGGTCGATCTCTCCCTTGATGACATCGATGCATCTCTTTTGGGGGAGAGGAGTACGCCTGCGCCGTCCCCTGTCTCTCAGGCTGCGCCTGCAACGAGAGCCGATCTCATGGATATGGATGCCGATCTGGATTTTGAACTTGATCTGGGCGGGCTGACCATTCCAAGAAAATGAAACCCTGCCGGAATAGAAGCGGAAAAGATATTGACACTGGAAATATTGTCGTGTAAATAACCCTCTTCAAAGATGTGCCGAGATAGCTCAGTAGGTAGAGCAACGGACTGAAAATCCGTGTGTCCCTGGTTCGATTCCTGGTCTCGGCACCACCTTATATGACTATAGAATAAGGAGCTACAGAAATCTGTAACTCCTTATTTTTTTCATTTTCTCCCCGTTAATTAACCCACCGGAGGCAGCACGGGAGCCTGCCGGAAGATTCATGTAGAGGGCAGCAGCCATGAACAAAGATTTGAGCAAGGTCCGTAATATTGGTATAAGTGCGCATATTGATTCCGGAAAGACAACTCTGACTGAACGGATTCTGTTTTACACCAACAGGATTCATGCCATCCATGAGGTCCGCGGCAAAGACGGCGTCGGCGCTAAGATGGACTCCATGGAGCTTGAGAAGGAGCGTGGAATCACCATCCAGTCGGCGGCCACATACTGCAGCTGGAAGGATATCGATATCAATATCATCGATACGCCGGGGCATGTGGATTTCACCATTGAGGTGGAGAGGGCCCTGCGTGTTCTGGATGGCGCTGTCCTTATTCTCTGTTCCGTCGGTGGCGTGCAGTCGCAGTCCATCACCGTCAATCGGCAGATGACACGCTACAAGGTTCCGCGTATCGCCTTTGTCAATAAGTGCGACCGCACCGGAGCCAACCCCCAGCGCGTAACCCAGCAGCTTCGGGACAAACTGGAGCTCAATGCCCATATGATGCAGATGCCTATCGGCCTTGAGACCGAGCTTGCCGGAGTCGTTGATCTTGTAACGATGAAGGCCGTCTACTACGAGGGCGACAACGGCGAGGTGATCCGGATTGCCGATATCCCTGCGGATATGGTGGATGAGGCGCAGTCCAGGCGGGAAGCCCTGCTGGAAGAGGCGTCGAAGTTTTCCGATGAGCTCATGGAGGTCATGCTCGAAGAGGGCGAAATCGATACGCAGTTGATCTGCGATGCCATCCGCAAGGGGACCCTGTCTCTGGAGTTCACACCGGTTTTTATCGGTTCAGCCTACAAGAATAAAGGCATTCAGTCGCTTCTCGATGCCGTCAGGGAATATCTTCCCTGTCCGACGGATGTTGAGAACTTTGCCCTTGATCTGAAAAATCAAGAGTCCGAGGTCAAGGTGACCAACAATCCCGACGATCCACTGGTCGCCCTGGCGTTCAAGCTTGAAGACGGCCGCTATGGTCAGCTCACCTATGTCCGGACCTATCAGGGCGTTCTGCAGAAGGGCGATACCATCTTCAACAGCCGTACCGGCAAGAAGGTGAAGGTCGGCCGCCTGGTCAGGATGCACTCAGACGAAATGGAGGAAATCGAGTCTTGCGGGTCCGGGGATATCGTCGCCATGTTCGGTATTGACTGCGCCTCCGGCGATACCTTCACCGACGATCGCATCTCCTACTCCATGACCTCCATGCACATCCCCGAGCCGGTTATTTCGCTTGCGGTCATCCCTGTGGATAACAAGGCCCAGATCAATATGTCCAAGGCCTTGAACCGGTTCACCAAGGAAGACCCGACCTTCCGCGCCTTCGTCGATCACGAGACAGGCGAGACTATCGTTTCCGGAATGGGCGAGCTGCATCTTGAGGTCTACATCGAGCGGATGAAGCGGGAATATAAGGCCGAGGTTCAGGTAGGCGCGCCCCAGGTGGCCTACCGCGAGACCATCACGGCGCGGGCCGACTTCAACTACACCCACAAGAAACAGACCGGCGGTTCCGGCCAGTTTGGCCGGGTCGCAGGGTTTCTTGAACCTCTGGAAGAAGGGGATTATGAATTTGTCGATAAAATCGTGGGCGGCGTGATTCCGCGCGAGTATATCCCTTCCTGCGACAAGGGTTTTCAGAAGTGCATGGAAAAAGGGGCCCTGTCTGGCGCTACCGTCACCGGTGTCCGCTGCGTCATCAACGACGGTTCCTTCCATGCGGTTGACTCCTCCGACATCGCCTTCCAGCTCGCCTCGATCGGCGGTTTTAAAGAAGGGTATATGAAGGCCAAGCCGGTGATCATGGAACCCATCATGAAGGTTGCCGTTGAGGGACCCACCGAGTTTCAGGGGGCGGTCATGGGCAGTATCAACCAGCGCCGCGGCATGATTATCGGGACCACCGACGAGGGCAACTACACGGTGATCGAGGCCGAGGTTCCGCTTTCCGAGATGTTCGGCTACTCGACAGCCCTGCGTTCCCTGACTCAGGGAAAGGCTGAATTTACCATGGAATTCGCGACGTTCAAGCAAGTTCCGCGTGGTGTCAGTGAAGAACTCATCAAAAAATACCAGCAGGAAAAGAGTAAAGGCTAAGAGGGCGCAAAAATGGTAGGCAACGGTCTGGCGGGTTTTGGCCGGTGATGAGCTGCTTGAAATATGATGGATTCGTAATAAGTCCCAAACGCTGCAAGGGCAATACGATAATTCAACACGTTAGAGCGTTGGACCGTCGGCGGAGCCGGGTTTATGCGAGGCCGACAAATAAACGAATAGTGAATGAGGTGTAATGCCATGGGAAAAGAGGAATTGGTCCTGAATAACCCGTTACGGGCGCTGGGGCTGGAAGAGAAGGTGAAAGGGGATAATCAGAGCATGGGGCTGGTCATGTCTCGGGCCGGACTCGGCAAGACGGCTATCCTGGTGCAGATCGCGCTGGATTCCATGCTTCGCGGCAACAAGGTTCTGCATGTTTCCATTGGTGAATCCATAGATAAGGCGCGGAGCTGGTACAACGATATCCTCTCCCTTTTGACCAAGGGAAAGCAGATCGAAAATATCCACGAGGTGATTTCTGAAATCCTGAGAAACCGGATGATCATGACCTTCAAGGAGACGTCCTTCAGCCCGATAAAACTCGAGGAGCGTCTTGATGATATCGTCAAACAGAATATCTACAAGCCGGAATGCCTGATTATCGACGGCTATGATTTCAATGATACCAGCCGGGATGATTTGATCAGTCTCAGAAAGTTCATGAAGGACCAGGGATTGAAGATGGTCTGGTTCTCCGCTGTCAGCCATCGCGAGGACAGCCGCGTGAGCGCGGACGGAGTCCCGGCTCCTTGTCATGAGGTTGATGACCTGTTTGAGACCGTACTGATGATCAAACCTGAAAATCAGAATATATTTCTCGATATCGTAAAATGTGCATCCTGCGCTGTCCGCGCGGGCATGACCCTTGCCCTTGACCCTTCCACGATGCTGATCATGAAAGCGTGAGCGCCGGCCGAAAGAGGTTTGCCTTTCAGGGGTCTGATGAAGTGCAGGCGGATTGCTCAGAGTGATGGGTAATCCGCTTTTTTTTTTGCTCGTTCGCGCTGGTTGAGGCATGATGCATCGGGAAAATGTGACTGCAGGTTTTCTTTATGCGCCGATTTTTAAACTCTTTGCCGTTGAGTAGACGCAAATGAAATTTCGACCATGTATTGACCTGCATAAAGGTTCAGTGAAACAGATTGTCGGATCCACCTTGAACGATGAGGATCCAGCGGGCCTGAAGACTAATTTTACTGCCGATAAGCCCTCCTCCTGGTATGCCGGACTGTACCGCGGCGACAATCTTGAAGGCGGCCATATCATCATGCTGGGGCCCGGCAACGAGCAGGCAGCTATCGAGGCCCTGGCCGCCTGGCCCGGAGGGATGCAGATTGGCGGCGGGATTAATCCGGATAACGCCCGTCTCTGGCTGGACAGGGGCGCCTCGCATGTTATCGTCACCTCCTGCGTCTTCAAGGCGGGCAAGATCGATTACGATTGTCTGTCCCGTCTGGTCAGGACGGTGGGAAAAAAGCGGCTGGTGCTTGATCTCAGCTGCAGGAAGCGGGGAGATGCGTATTATATCGTCACCGATCGCTGGCAGAAATTCACGGAAGTGGCAATCAGCCCGGAAAGCCTTGCCGAATTCAGTCTGAGCTGCGATGAGTTTCTGATCCATGCCGCCGATGTCGAGGGGAAATGCGAGGGGGTTGAAGCCGGACTTCTGGAAAAATTGTCTGCCTGGGCCGATTGCCCGACCACCTACGCCGGCGGGGTCCGGGACCTGGCGGATCTTGCGCTCATAGACAGGCTGGGGAAGGGCCGGCTGGATGCGACGGTCGGCAGCGCGCTGGATATTTTCGGCGGCAGCGGCATAACCTATCGCCAGGCCGTGGCCTTTCATAGGGCCAGATCAGGGGGAGCGGAAAATGACGGGGCCTGAGTTCTTGACCTGATGCGGATCTTTGGATACAATGACAATGAGGTTTCAGGAATTTGATATAACTGATTTGTCTGGAAAATTTTAAGGTTTTCCCGCAGGCTTTCGCGAATGGAACTCGACAAAACAAAGCAAAGGCAGCAGATAGAGCGATTCATCAAAAAAATGCCAAGCCTGTCGACCACTGTCGGCAAGGTTATGGAGATCTGCAGCCGTACCGATGCATCACCCAATGAGCTCAATAAGGTGATCTCTCTTGATCCCGTGCTGACGGGGCAGGTTCTGAAACTGATCAACTCCGCGTATTATTCCCTGCTCAACAAAATCACCTCGCTGACCCGGGCTATCACCATGCTGGGAATGAATACCGTCAAAAACATGGCTTTAAGCACAGCCATTATCCGGACGGTCTCCAGCAGCAATAAGTCCAAGGTCTTGCCTACCTCCCAGTTCTGGCAGCATTCCATCGGGGTCGGCGTCAGCGCCAAACAGCTAGCCATTGCCTGCGATCTGCCCATTGGCGAACGGGAGGAGATCTTCATCGCTGGTCTGCTGCATGATCTGGGCAAGGTTCCCTTCGGGGACGAATATATTGAGGTCTTGAATCTGGCCAGAAAGGAGCAGCGGCCACTCCTGGAAGTCGAGCAGGAGCGTATGGGTATCGATCATCAGGAAGTGGGGCGGATGATTGCCGAAAAATGGAAGCTCAACGAGGTCATCACCTGCTGTGTCGGCAATCATCACAAGGTTCAGGATGCGCCGGAGGCTGTCAGGCGTCAGGCTGCCTTCGTAGCGCTTGGCAATATGTATATCAATATCCTCGACATCGGCTATGCCGGTGATCCTTTTCCGGATGTGACTGATATGGAAGATCTGCTCGATATCGCGGAACTCAGCTGGCAGGATTACGGAGCCATCGGCGAGGATGTCGAGAAGGAAATCGAAAAGGCCCAGATCTTTCTGCAGATATAAAGGGAGCTGTGATGAAACTGAAATTTTGGGGCGTAAGAGGATCCATTCCCTGTCCGGGTCCGCGCACGCAAAAGTATGGCGGCAACGGCGCCTGTATAGAGCTGCGGGTTGGCGACAACAACAGGATCATCATCATTGACGCCGGTTCCGGTATCAGGGAACTGGGAAATTTCCTGATGCAGAACGACCTGCCTCATGGGCCGATCGATGCCGACCTCTTTCTCTCCCATACCCACTGGGATCATATCATGGGCTTTCCCTATTTTACTCCGATCTATGTCCCCGGAACCAAACTCAGGGTCTACGGACCGGTGACTTTCGAGGAAGATACGCTGGAGGATGTTGTGGGCGGCCAGATGAAATACCGGTACTTTCCCGTTAATGTCGGCGAGCTGGCCTCGGCTATCGACTATCGCAGGCTTTTGGAGGCTCCCCCCGTGGACATCGGAGACGGGCTTACGGTCGCAACCAAAAATCTGAACCACCCCATTACCGCCCTGGGGTACCGTTTTGAATATCAGGGCAGGGTCTTCTGCACCTGTTATGATACCGAACCCTTTAGAAATCTCTTTATAACCGATCCCGCTCATCCCGATTACGATGAGGGAATGGCGCTGGAGGGCGATGAGGTGGCGCGGGAGCAGAATCTGGCCATCGAATCTTTTTTCGCAGGCGCCGATCTGCTGGTTCATGACAGCCAGTATACCGCTGCCGAATATGAAAAGGGCCGGGTGGGCTGGGGGCATACGAGCTTCGAGCATGCCATAGCCGCCGCCAATCGGGCCGGAGTAAAAAAGCTGGCCCTTTTCCATCACGATCCGGATCGTACCGATGACCAGATCGATGAACTGGCAAAGACCTACTGTGAGCCGGGACGGTATGGGAATACCGAGGTCTTTTTCGCCCGTGAGGGGATGGAATTAACCGTGTAACAGGGTGGCGAAGAGTGGAGATTGCGGGGTTTGCGCGGGGTTGCGGCTGAGCCTTAACGAAGCGCTCCGCCGGTCCTGCGCAACCGCTCGACGCACTCTGCATCGGCCCGGTAGGGAATGCAGGCGGGTTCGGGCGCGGGTATCGCAAGCTCCTTGGCGAAGGGAGTGGCTGCGATGTTCCTGTTGTAGGCCTCTGTGAGAAGCCTTTCCAGATTCACCGTATCTTCAATGTTATAGGCAAGCAGGGTCTCAAGGGCCTTCTCGTTGCCGCTGCGCTGGTATTCCTGCCAGAGCAGAACCGCGAAAAATCCGTCCACACCGCTAAGCGATCCCCTGTCGATCCCCAGCATTTTTTCACAACCCTTCAAACCGCCTTTCAGCCCGAGTCTTGCCAGGACATAGCGCAGGTCGATATGGGCATGAGGCAGTTTTATGCTGAAATGCCTTTCCAGAAAGGGCACATCGAAGCCTTTGCCGTTATAGCTGACAAGCACCTGATACGATAAAATATCGCCTGCGAAATCGTCGAGATTCCTCCCGTCGACGTAGGTCCGAACCGTGCAGCCGTCATAGAGAGCGACGGTGGTGATCCGGGCATCTGCAGCAAGGCCGGTGGTCTCAATATCGAGATAGGCCGTCCGGGAACGGAAATGAGGGAAGATGCGCCAGTCGTCGGCGCTGGTCAGGCAGGAGGTGAAGAAAGATGGGTTCCCCTCCTCCAGCGCCTCCCTGCTCGCATCCAGAAAGGCCGGAATGTTCCGCGCAGTGCAGTTGGCAAGGGCGAAGGGAGGCGGATCCCGCCACCCTTGCCAGGAAAGAACTCCTGCCTCCCAGAGCCTTCTTTCGGTCTTCAGACCGATACCCGGTATATGGCAGAAGGTCTGGTTCAGCATGGGATCAGAACTGCGGTGAGGAGAGAATCATGTTTTTCTTCTGGCCTTTCCTGCGTATTTTCTTGCCCTCGGGCTGCGGCGGCAAGCGTACCGGTTTAGACTGGCCGTCTGCGGCCTGGCCGTATTTCTGGCGAGGTTCGCTATCCAGCCTGCTGATCTTCAGCATCCTCTCATTGATCCGTACTTTTTTCAGGAGACGGAGGATGTCGTCGGGCATGCCGAAGGGGAGATCGATGGTGCTGTGATCGTCAAAGATGGAGATCCTGCCGATATGCTCACTGCTGAGATCGGCCTCATTGGCAATGGCCCCGACGATGTTGCCGGGCTTGACGCCATGGGTCAGGCCAACCTCAATGCGATAGCGATCCATGCCCTGTTCCGGTTCAGAGGGCGCGCGCCTTTTCATCGGCCTGCTGCCCGCAGGAGTCTCGGCGGCTCTGGTCCGGACGGGCTCTTTTCTGCCCTCCCTTTTCTCCATCCTCTTCTCGGCGGGGGATTCCTTCAGGAAGAAGGGTTTGTCTCCCTGGGCGATTTTAGCCAGCGCCGCCGCCAGATCGGCGGTCGGGACTTCAGTTTCCTTCAGGTACTCATCGATCATGGTCCGGAAGAAATTGCATTCAGTATTTTTCAGGGTTTCGGTGATTCGCTCCTTGAATGCCGCGACCCTTCTGTCATTGATTTCCCGCACTGTCGGGGGCGCCATCGCCTCGATTTTCTGCCGGGTCAGAGTCTCAATGGAGTGCAGCATCCGTCTCTCGCGGGGGTGGATGAAGAGGATGGCCTCACCTTTTCTGCCGGCCCTGCCGGTGCGGCCTATACGATGGATGTAGGCCTCATTGTCGAAGGGAATATCGAAATTGATTACGTGGCTTATGCGGTCCACATCCAGGCCGCGGGCTGCGACATCAGTGGCAACCAGGATGTCCAGCTTGCCGCTCTTGAGCTGTTCCACGGTCCGCAGACGCTGATTCTGCGGGATGTCGCCGCAGAGCGGCGCGCAGGCATAGCCCAGGCCCGTCAGTTTTTCGGCCAGTTCCATGGTCTGGATTTTGGTCCGGACAAAGATCAGGACGCCATTGAAGGGCTCCATCTCAAGGATCCGGCCCAAGGCTTCAATCTTTTTAGTAAATCCATCTGTAAGGATATAACGCTGATGGATGGTGGTGGCGGTGGCTGTACGCGATTTGATGGTGATCTCGACGGGATCCGTCAGGTATTTCTTGGCCATGCTGCGGATGCTTGCAGGCATGGTGGCTGAAAACAGAGAAATCTGCCGTTTTTCGGGGAGCTGGGTCAGGACCCATTCGACATCGTCGATAAAGCCCATATTGAGCATCTCGTCGGCCTCGTCCAGGACCAGGCTGACGATATTGTCCATCTTCAGGCTCTGGCGGCGGATATGATCCATAACCCTTCCCGGAGTGCCGACCACCACCTGCGGGCCGCGTTTGAGCGCCGTGAGCTGGGTGGCGTAGTCCTGGCCGCCGAAGATGGCCACGGTCTTGAGATTTTTCTGATGAGCGCCGTAGGTCTGGAAGGCATCGGCCACCTGAAGGGCCAACTCCCGTGTCGGGGCAAGGACCAGAACCTGCGGATGGTTGCGGCGCAGGTCGATATTGGCCAGCAGCGGCAGCGCGAAAGCCGCCGTCTTGCCGGTGCCCGTCTGGGCCTGGCCAACCACATCACGGCCTGCCATGACATGGGGGATCATCTCGGTCTGGATGGGTGTCGGGGATTCGTATCCCGCATCATCCAGGGCCTGTAAAAGGGGTTGACTGAGGTTGAAATCGGAAAAAAGCGGGGTCGGGGTGTCAAAAGACATAGCAATTCCTCTACGAAACTGGGTTGATCCCGGCTGAGACAGGGTGGCCGATCTGTCCGGGGGTGGGTGTCTGTCCAGTTCCATAGTCTCTCTGCACTTTCGCAACGTTACGGCGACGGCAGAGAGTATTGCATTTCTCTATTCTGGCCTGACACATACGGCCTTCTTCGAATGGGCTCTCCTGCGGAATCAAAAAACAAATCACGGGGCGGGACACGAGGGAAAACTGAACGCCGGGAAAAACAGTGATCGGGAGCGGACAAGCCATCATTGGAAAGGCACTGACTTAACCTGAAATAAATACCAGGTTCTTGTGAATTGTGCAATACCTTTTTTCGTGGCAAGGTGATGGCGGGTCAGCAGATTTTTTTTCGCAGGGCCTTGGTCCGGCCATGCACGGTCTTGCTGTCCATTCTTTTTTTTCGGGATGTAGCTGAAGGCCGGGTCGGCCTGCGGTTTTTGCGGATCAGGGTGGCGCTGCGGATGATTGCGGACAGCCGTTGCAGAGCGTCTTCCTTGTTGCTCTCAAAGGTCCTGTATTGCTGGGCTTTTATGATTATTTCTCCGCTCTTTGTGAGACGCTGGTCCGGCCTGGCCAGCAGCCGCTCTTTCAGTATCGGGGGCAGGGAGGACTTGCCGATATCGAACCGGAGATGGACTGCGCTCGCGACCTTGTTGACGTTCTGGCCACCCGCGCCCTGAGCCCGGATCTGGGAGATTTCAATCTCGAGCAGAGGAACTGCAAGAGTGCCTGTAATCCGAAGCATGATTATCGCTCTTGATTGACGTTGCGGGGAGCATCCTGCCCCGAAAAACCAAGGTAGTCCGTGACGAGTGTTATCTGGCCGGTGCCCTGCGTGTCGATTGCGGAGATTTTTCCGGCCAGCCAGACCTTGTCGCCGGGTTGGGCTGAGAGTATTCCCGCGTACCTTTTCAGGCTGATTTCGGTGACGATAATGACTCCGAATCCGTTTTCTGAGGCGTCCAGCATTACCTTGGCCGTATCCTGTTCCTGTTTCATGATTGAGAAAAAATATAAGGGCCAGACGACCGGAACATCCTTGATTTTCTCTTCCTCTTCCTTGCGCTCGTAACTGTTCGTTGCCTCGATTTTTCTGGTCACCTCATCAGGGGACGGCTCTGCTGCGTAGGTGGAAATCTCTCCTTCAGGGATCATTTCGGGTGGGAGCCCGGCGGGTTGCTCATGTTTTTCCGGTCTTGGCTCCCTTGCCGTCCTCGCGGGCTGTTTCGTGGCCTTTTCGGCGATGGGGGCCTGATTTTTCGCTGCTATGGCCTCCTCCCGAGCCTGCTGTCTCCTGTGCTGCAGGTGGAGCGCAATTGAAAAGAGGAGGAATATCAGTATGATGGCCATGGCTGTGGGGATAAGCCATTTCCTGTGCGTCTGTATCCAGTTCAACAGTGCCACGTATTTTTGGGTAATCACCATAAGCCCATATATTCCATAAATAAGAAGAATCCTGACGGTCAGGATAGAAGCAGATTCGTGGCTGGATCAGGAAGGCGATCGGCGGCAGAAAGCGGGAAGTGGGATCAGCTTTGATTTCTCGGCCTGCCCGGCCCTTTGTGGGCAAGGTGCAGTCCAAGCATATCCGAAAGCTCTTCCCGGAATCGGGCGCTGCCTGTCACCTGGCTTCTCTGGACACTCTTTCTGATCATTTCCGTTTCCTGATCCGCTATCTCGTCCTGGACGTATTTTTCGTAGGCCGTCCGTCTTTTTCTCCGGGTGGTTCCCAGTGCAATGTACGCGGTGTCGGCATCGACAACGGGATCTCTGGTTGCCGTTACCTTGCAGGTATAACTTGACCAGGGATAATCAACCGGGCGCGCAACGCTGCCTGCGCGAACCGGATTCAGTTCAATATAGCGGCAGCAGGCGGCAAGATACTCGGTGCTGACTATGCTCGATTTATAGCGGCCCTCCCAGAGGGTGCCGGAGGCCTTCTCGGCCCGGTTGTGAAAACGGGTTTGCCGGCCGGCAAGGCGCTTCATCAGCAGGGCAAGTGATTCCGGACGGTTTCCGGGATCGACCAGCAGATGGACGTGGTTGTCCATCAGGCAGTACGCATAGACCTTACAGCCGAATTCCTCCTTGAAATCCAGCAAATTCTGCCGGTAATAGGCGAAGGCTGCAGTGGAGGTGAATACTGCCTGACGGTTGTGTCCCCGCTGTATGATATGATGGGGCGTATTGGCAAGGACTATGCGTGGTTGTCTAGGCATGTCTGGAATCTAGCATATTCCGGGCGGGAAAGCAATAAATAAATCTGTCCCCAATTGTGTCCACTGGGCCTGATGACACTCTCTGTCGAGATCGAAAAAGGAGTTGGGGCGGGATCCGATGAAACCGGGAAAGCATTCCGCCTGATCCTTCGAGAGATCCAGGGAAAGCTCGTCGCCGGGCAGGAATTCCGGGGCGGAAGAATTACAAGAGCTCTCTCTGAACATCAAGGGGGCGCCGCGAGGGACGGGTATTCCCGCGCAGCCCGGATTTACCCGGCCGCCGAACAGCCAGCCAGCCAGCCGGTTGAAAAAGCGGCCTGGAGGTTGTAGCCTCCTGTGTCGCCCTGGAGGTCAAGGAGTTCGCCTGCGAGATAGAGTCCTGCTGTCCGCAGGGATTCCATGGTCCGGGGGTTGATCTCCCTGAGGTCGACGCCGCCTGCGGTGACGATGGCCTCGGCAAGAGGCCGGTGGCCGGTGATCTCCAGCCGGAAGTCCTTGATCCAGGCGCGCAGTCGGCTGCGTTCCTGGGCTGTGATCCCGCACGCCTCCTTTTCCGGCGGGATGCCTGTGGCGTCAAGACAGACCGCCACCATCTGGCGAGGCAGCAGGCCGCGCAGTACGCTGTCAAATCGTTCTTTGGCGCGGGCGGTGAAATCGCGCCGGAGCCGGGCGTCGAGTTTTGCCGTATCCAGGGCAGGTTTCAGGTCCAGGGAAAAAACGGTCTTTTTGCCTTGTCGCAGGGCATCAACCGCAGTGCCGCTGAAGGTCAGGCTGAGGGGGCCGGTCAAGCCGAATTCGGTGAAGGCGATCTCACCTGTGGCCTGCCGCTTTTTTTTGCCGTCGATGAGCATCCGGATTCCGATGTTGCGCAGTTCCAGCCCTGCCATTCTGCCTGCCGTGTTGCCCGCAGTTTCCAACGGCACCAGCGCCGGTCTGAGCGGTATGATGGTGTGGCCTGCCGCTTCAGCCAGCGGATATCCCCCTCCGCTTGAGCCGGTGGCCGGATAGGAGGCGCCTCCGGTGGCTAAAATCACCGCCTCTCCCGGAATCTTCCTGCCTGCACAAAGCACGCCGGTGACCCGGCCATTGCCGACGACAAGGCCGTCCACCGGCGACTCGCATCGGCTGACAACCCCCTGCGCGGTAAGCCATTTCTGCAGGACCTTCAGAACATCCGGAGCCTTGCCGCTGGCAGGAAAAACGCGTCCGCCTCGCTCAATTACCAGCTCCAGGCCAAGTCCGGTGAGGAATTCCATCAGTTCGGGAGCGAAGAACCGGCCGAAAGCCTGTCTGAGGAATTGTCCGTTTCTGCCGAAATGTTCGAGAAAGTCATTGAGGACCGCAGTGTTTGTCAGATTGCAGCGTCCCTTGCCGGTGATGCAGAGTTTGCGTCCCGGCCTCTGCATCTTTTCGAGCAGCAGGACCTGCGCCCCGGATATGGCTGCCTGGCCCGCAGCAATCATACCGGCCGGACCGCCGCCGACAACGAGTATTTTTTTCATGGGATCGGTGGATAAGGGTATGCAGTTATTTGTGCAGTTGAGTCCGCAATAATCCGCCGGGGGCAGGCGTCATGCAGCCTTCGGCGGGGATTGCGGCCGGAGAGTATCGATACAGGCGCAGGTATAGCCTTTTTAACAATGAATTGCCATGGTTATTAATCCTGCATTGCCGGACGGCATTGTGGAGGTCCGATCCTTTGACGGTACCAATTGGGAACGTAATATGCTATACTCTGTTTTTTAAACAGACCATGGGGCCGGACAAACCGGCCTCTCACACTATAATGAAGGAGAAGGCATGGCAGCTGCAAAGAAAGGCGACACCGTTAAAATACACTATACAGGGACATTGGCGGACGGCACAACCTTTGATACGTCGGCAGGACATGATCCGCTGACATTTCTGATCGGAGGCGAACAGGTGATCGCCGGCTTCGAGGAGGCCGTCCTCGGGATGAGCGCGGGCGAATCGAAAACTGTCACCATTCCCGCGGAGAAGGCGTACGGCTCATACGATGAGGCCTTGGTCATCCAGGCACCGCTTGCGCACATCCCGCCGGATATGGACCCGCAGGTCGGTCAGAGGCTGCAGATGGGAGGGCCGGGCGGAGAGCTGGTTCAGGTCGTCGTGTCCGAGGTCAGCTCCACCCATGTGACCCTGGATGCCAATCCGCCTCTTGCCGGCAAGGATCTCACCTTTCAGATAGAGCTGGTTTCCATCGGATAACTCCTCTTTTCCTCCTATTCGGCGGGCATGGCGGTCTGGCGGAAAAAGGGGGCGTGATTGGAGGTGAAGAGCGGCGGATCGTTCCTGAGGATTGGCGCAACCAAAGGATGGCGGCGGAGTTCCTGGTCGAGAAACCTGCGGACCTTCTTGCGGTCCCAGCCCAGCGGATGACTGAAGTCGGTATAGAGGGAGAGGTCTCCTTCATAGAAGCCGCCGGTCTTAAGTCCGGCGGCCTCCCTGCTGCAGATGGGCATATTGAAGATGGCCAGATTCAGGAAAGTAATCGCCTCGTGATGCCGGGCGACGAAGTCCAGGGTCTTCCGGGCCTGGGCCAGTGATTCTGCGGGCGTGCCGAAGAGCAGATAGACATAGGTGGCGATCCCTGCCGTCTTCAGTGCCGTCAGCGCCCGTGCCATCATGTCCAGATCAATGCCCTTTTCCATGGCGTCCAGAACCGGTTGGTCGCCCGATTCGATCCCCAGCTTCAGCATCCTGCAGCCTGAGCGGCGCAGGTCCCGGCAGAAACCGGCGTCGGTCAGGGCCGTGCTGACCCTGGCGAAGCTGTACCACGGGATATTGAAGTCTTCCCTGATCAAGGCCTGCATCAGGGAAGGGCTCATCGCGTTGTCGAGAAAATGCAGGAGCGCGGGCCTTGTGACCTCGGCCAGATGGCGGATATTTTCCAGGGCCGTCTCCGTTGGTACAGCGATATAGGGTGTCTTTTCAGCATTCTCGGGGCAAAAGGAACACCTTCGCCAGGAGCAGCCGAAAGAAGCGGAATAGGGGAGGATGAAGCCCGGAGCCAGATAGGTATCCCGCGGCAGGCCGCTGTAGTCGGGGCGTCTTTCGCCGCGGTCCTCCCGCTGCAGCAGGGTGAGCAGAGGGCCTTCTCCGGGGCCTGCTATGAGATGATCCACCAGGCCTGCGAAGGGGTTTTTCCAGGCCGGATTGCTCATCCAGGAGGTCACCAGGCCGCCTCCCAGCACAAGGGGGAGACCGGGATGCTGCTCTTTGAGCCACCCCATCATCGCAAAGGCGGTGACGGCCTGGCTGAGGTAATTCAACGAAAAACCGACGAAGGACGGCTGTTTATCCTCAAGGATTGCAGTGAGACGGGCAGAGAACCACGGAAAAAAAATATTCTCCTGCGGCCGTCCGGCAGCCTGGAGCAGGTCGCAGCTTTTTACAGGTGAGAGACGATCCTGATAGTTGGCCAGGCTGATGTCCAGATTGTGCCGCCGTCCGGCAAGCTGCAGCAGACGATTGATATCCGCTACAGCCCGCCGGTAGCGGGCAATGCTGCCGTAGATTTCGGGAGAACGCAGGGCAGCGAGATTTTTCAGCATATTGCGCGAAGCCCTTCTGCTCCATGTGTCTCCGGCAGGCTCTGCGGATGTTATCAGGTACAGCAGGCCTTCCAGGTTGGCATCGAAAAGGGTGCAGGGGGCGCCGCCTGCGCGCAGGGCTCCGGCGAGAGCAGCAATGCCCGCAGGCGGTTCGCAGGGTTTGGCTGCCGGTGGATAAATCAGGAGCATATCTAAAAGTGGTAGTGTTCTGAAGGAAAGACCTCGTCCGAATGCCAGCGGCGGCCGGAACAGGGCCTGTTTGGATTTCCACCGTACAAGCGAAGACGATGGCCGTATCGGAAGAAAGGGACGCCCGTGTCCCGAATTTCCGGCACCCCTCTTCCTCCTGACGAAACTTTATGATAAGAATATGGGCGTTGTCAAATTTGAGGTGAAAAAATCACCGTGAGATCCCAGGATGATGGCCTGGTCAGGGATGAGTTCCGTTGTTGGAAAGCCAGCCTCACGAAACAATGTTGTCTGTTTTTGCATGACAAATGTGTTTGGAGTGGCTATCTCTCTTACACCACTGTACGCTCGGGCGTTCTGGATGCCTGATTTTTAAAAGTGCAGAAACTATCCAACCATTCTGAACAAGAACGCTATGAAAAATTTTGTAAAAAATGTATTGCCTCTTGCCCTTATTCTCCTGGCCTGTTTCCTGCTTGCGGCCGGGACATCGGCGCAGTATGCCGACGCCCGTTCCGGTTCCGGCGGAAGATCCTATAGCCGGCCAGCCCCGCTGCAGTCGCCCACACCCAGCTATCAGCCCTCCATGAACAATCAGTCCGGCAGTTTTACCCGCGGGATGGCGGGAGGGCTTCTGGGAGGGGCGCTGGGCGGGATGCTGTTCGGATCCATGTTCGGCGGCCAGGGCGGTGGTGGATTCGGGCTTCTGCCGATTCTGATCTTTGGCGGAATTGCCTATTACTTGTATAAAAAGTTTTTAAACCGTCCTCCCGGCGCGGGCTTTCCCTCCTTTTCGGATGGCTATGGCGAGAGTGGTCCAACCGCATTCGGCGGCTCGGGGCAGCCTCCCGCAGGTGTTCCGCCCGGAGGGATTGAGCAGGGGATTTCCGAGATCCGCAGGAATGACCCGTCTTTTGATCCGAAATATTTTACAGAGATAGCCTCGGATGTCTTTTTTCAGGTTCAGGCCGGATGGATGCACCGGGATCTCCCGTCGTACCGTCATCTGCTGGGCGAACAGCTGGCCCATGAGTATGAGGCCCAGTTTGCTGAAATGCGTCAGCGCGGGCATATCAACAAACTGGAGAGCATTGCCATCCGCAGGGTTGAACTGGTGGATGCGGGGGTTGACGGCAGAGAGGATTTTGTCACTGTCCTTTTTTCCGCCAACCTGCTCGATTATACGGTGGACGATAAGACGAATAATCTGATTGAAGGGTCCATGACCGTCCCGGTCAAATTCGAAGAGGAATGGACCTGGGCCCGGCCCAGCGGGACTGAGAGCTGGAAGCTGGAGGGAATCAAGGTCGTAAACGGCTGAGGCTGCACAGGGCGGATTCGGTGTATCGATGGCAGGACGGCCCCGTAGCGGAAGGCCGTCCTGCCTTTTCTCTTGAGGCCGAGCCTGAAATCCAGGCCCGGCCGGAAAATTTTTGAGGTTAAATTTTTGAGGTTTATTGTGGATATCAGTCATTTTCGGCGTGACTACTTGAAGGGTGGTCTGCAGCGCGAGAGCCTTCATCCCGATCCGATCCTTCAGTTCAGCTCCTGGTTTGAGCAGGCCCGAAAGACGGATATCGCCGATCCCACCGCCATGATCCTGGCGACGGTCGGCAGCGACGGGCAGCCAAGCCAGCGCACCGTGCTCCTGAAGTATTTCGACAGCAGCGGGTTTGTCTTCTTTACCAATTACGGCAGCAGGAAGGCCACCGAGATTGCCGGAAATTCCAAGGTCAGCCTGCTCTTTGTCTGGCTGGAGCTTGAAAGGCAGATCTGCATCGCCGGTACGGCAAGCCGCATCTCCGCAGTTGATTCCGCTAAGTATTTTATGTCCCGCCCCAAGGACAGCCAGATAGCGGCCTGGGTTTCCAGCCAGAGTCACCCCCTCTCATCCCGTCAGATGCTGCTGCAGAAATTCAACGAGATGAAGGTCAAGTTCGGCGAAGGTAAAATCCCGCTCCCGTCTTTCTGGGGCGGGTTCAAGGTGGTTCCCGGCTCCATCGAATTCTGGCAGGGACGCGAGAACCGGCTGCATGACCGCTTCTGCTACACCCCTGAGGGAGAGGGCTGGAAGATCGAGCGTCTGGCGCCCTGAATACCCTCAGTCCTTGTTCTCGCCGCAGGAGATGGCCATGAGCGCATCGGTGAGGATCTGATGCATGAGCTTTTCCTGAAGCTCACTTCTGACGCCGTCATTCTTTCTGACGGCCTGAAAGTACTCGCGGCAGACCTTCAGCGAGGCGGCAGGCCACTGACCGCTGCGGGCACTCTGGGAAAGGGTCTCCGGCATGAAGCTCCCGCTTTCCGGAACGTCCCGCCGTCCATGGGCCCAGTTGATCACGTGGGCATAGAAGAGCAGGGCGCGGTCAAGCAGGATATGAAAAAACTGGATCGAGTCGCCCATGCCCACCTGCATCCGCTCCCCTCCCAGGCCGACACCCATCAGTCTGGCGGCCGACAGGCTCCTGCCGCCCAGAAGCGCCCCGGCGGTACCGATGACGCCGCCCAGCGCCGCGAAGACGCCAAGGCTCAGTCCTGCATGGGCAATATCGATTCCCGCCCCCAGAGCAGCGCCGCTCAGCCCCCCGGCCAGGGCCATCTGCGCTTTGCTGAGGCCCAGAAACCGCCAGTTTTTTTCGTTGAAAAGATCTTCGCGCAGGATCGAACAGGGCGGCAGATCATAGTTGAAGATGTTGTGCTTGAAGAGGCTGCGGATCTGCCTGTGCGTCTTTCTTTCCTTTTTTCGGATGGCGCGGGCCCAGTCCTGGCCGAGTTGCGTCTGCAGGGCTGTTTCATCCGTATCGGGCGGCATGTCGCTTGCAACCTTGAAGGTGATGCAGTCCGTGAGCAGTCCCAGGATGAGTTCCGCCGTCCGGTCGTTGCGGGCGGCCCAGTCCTTCTTGAAGCTTGATACCACCAGATCCAGCGGCCCATGCCAGTCCTGATCGATATTCTTCAATGCCTCCAGAAGCAGGATCCTCTCGGCATAGGTGGCCCTGTGGGCGTTGAAGATCCGGTTGGCATTGAAGGTCTTGCGGAATTCGTCTCTCCAACCGTCGAGATAGGCGGTTTCTTCCTCCTTGCAGTTGATGATGGCCATGCGGGGCCTGCCGGTGAGACGGAGGATCTCCATCTCGGCCCGGTCGACATTCCTGACGGGGCGGGAGCCGTCGACCACATAGATGATCCCGGCACCCTGGGCCAGCGGCAGCAGGAGCTCGCAGTCGTGGCGCAGGGAGGCTTCGGCGCCGAAGGCCTCCCTGAAGCGGCGGATCATGTCGGGGCCTGCAAGGTTTTGCAGTTCGTGCAGCACCCGCGCGGGATTCTGAAATCCAGGGGTGTCGGTGAATCGGAGGATCTCCTCGCCGTCTATGGTCACCGGAAAGGTGCGGCACTCCGTGGTCTCGCCGGGTGTCGGACTGATCCGGACGGAATCATCCTCGGCCAGCGTGGAGAGCACGGAGGATTTTCCCTCGTTGGGATGGCCGACTAGCGCAAATTCAGGGATCATGGCTTCAACATGTCCTTCATGGGTTTCCCGAGAGATCTTCAAGCAGGAGATAGGGATCGCCGAGGGCGTCCGTTTTCTGCCGCCACAGGGAAAAGGCGGCAGGTTCCACCGGCGTGAAGATCGTTGCCGGGCCGGGCCTTCCCAGCAGGCCGATCCGGATGGCGGTCTTTTCGGGCAGTGCCCGGCGCAGTTCCTGGACGAAGATCAGCAGGGCGGCGATAGGCGGCATCCAGGCCTCGGCCAGGATCATGACGGCGTTTTTCGTCTCTGCCGCGGCAAGTCCGGCCACGATCCGCCGGTCGGAGGCGTAATCCTCTCCCATCCGTATCTTCTCTGCAGCAAAGCCGCCTCTGAGAGCAAGGATATCGTTCAGTTTCGCCTCATCACAGCGGTCGTAGACCTCGTCGGGAATCAGCACCACAATGCCTGTATGGGGATCGGGGCTTTTCCGGGCGTGAGCCGGTTCGCTTGCATTCGGCCTGACCCCGTCCTCGGGCCCGGCCTGGCTGGAGACCAGCGGAGTCTGCATCCGGACCAGAATCCGGTCGAAGGCCGCCTGGTCGAAGGTGAGTCCTGCAAGACAGCGCTTTCTTTTGATCCAGGCGGTTGCCAGCAGTGCAAGCCTGGGAAGCAGGCCGTAGGCGGTCAGGGCCATGCAGAGAAAGGGCCACCAGGAGATCAGATCGCCGGTGGCGAGATGATAGATGCCGTCTTTTAAAATGATCCGGCTTCCCTCGATGGCGCTGAGCGAAGGAGAGGAGATGCCCGCTCCCAGGAGCCAGGACCAGGGCAGCGCCAGAACCCGGGCCAGATGGTAAACCGCCTCGGGGCTGAACTGGATGGTAGATTGCCAGCCGAAGGCGATATCGGTGGAGGCGATCTTGAAAAGGGTCAGGGTCAGGACGCCTGCGTTGAAGCCGACGGCAAAGAGCTGGATGATCCAGAAGATCGACCAGAAGAGCAGGGCGGAATACTGCCGCTTCGCCTTCAGGGTCCCGAGCACGGCCTTGAAGCTGTTTTTCCGGTCTGCGGAAATTCCCACAAGGATCCGCCGGGCGGCCGCCTGAAAGGATCTGATAAGCAGGCCGGTGAGCAGGGAGGAAAGCAGGGACGGCGGCGGAGCTGAGCGTCTGAGCCTGAAGGCAAGGGAGAAGGCGAGGAGAAGCAGGATCGCCAGCTGGAGGAAGACGAAGGCCGTCAGATAATGAAAGACGTTCAGCGGCGCCGTGCCTGTATAGGTGAAGAAGGACAGGGCGGCCCCGCAACCTGTCAGAAGCCCCGCCGCCCCGAGCAGCAGCTGCAGCCTGGCGTAAATCTCCCGGGTGAGCTGTCCCGGCAGGATCCTGTTTCCTTCCGCCTCTTCCTGCCTCCGGCGGGCGAAAAGCCAGAACCCGAGCAGAAGATCGCGGTCCTGCAGGACCTTTTGCCCTTCCTCCATGCCCGCATAGATGCGGCGATCCCGCGTCCGGATCTCCTCCAGCCTTTCAGGGGTGTTCCGGATCAGATCCTGCTGGAGGAAATACTCGAGATCGACAATGTCCTGTAAACTCCATGGGGATTTCATGCATCCAGTATACCAGGAACCCGCCTTGCGGTAAATCGCAGAACCGCAAGCCGCCGGCTAATGCGTCTCGACGGTGCCGCAGATCGAGTCGTAATAGTCGGTTATGAGGTTTTTTTGGTCGGATTCCATGACCGCCATGGCCGTGCGGGGATGCTGATTCATGACCCCGGTCACCATATAGGGCACCGAATATCCCCAATCTATTTTCTCCCGCCAGGGGAAGATCTCCTCCTCAATGCATTTGATAATGGGCCTGACCTTGAATTTCGGGTTTTTCAGAAAGGAGAGGAGCAGTTCCAGGGGGCAGTTGCCCGCACCTCTGCCGATGCCGTACAGGGTCGCGTCCAGATAGTTGACGCCGTTGATGATGGCGGAGATGGTGTTGGCGAAGGCCAGCTGCTGATTGTTATGGAAATGGCCGCCGATAGTCTTGCCCGGCAGCCGCTCCTGGTATTTCTGGGCCAGGGTGTCGATATCCTCCGAGTAAAAGGCCCCGAAGGAGTCGACCAGGTAGATAACGGGCACCTGGCTCTTGTTCAGGTCTTCCAGGCACTCGTTGAGTTCCCTGAGGCCGACGGTGGAGACCGCCATCAGGTTGATGGTGGTCTCATAGCCTTTTTCCATGCAGTGGTGGGCAAGGGCAATGGCGGAATCGACCTGATGGGCATAGCAGGCGACCCTGACCATGTCCAGAGAGCTTTCCTGGGCAGGCGGGATATCGTCGTATTCGATCCGGCCGATATCGGCCATGGCCGACAGCTTGATCCTCTTTTCCCCGTTGCCGATGATCTTGCGCAGATCCTCCTCGAAGCAGAACTTCCACGGTCCGTGGGTCTTGCAGTCGAAGGCGCTCCTGGAACTTAGATAGCCTATCTCCATATAATCGACACCGGCGTCGGCCAGCGCGTTATAGACAGTGCGGACAAACTTTTCCGTGAATTGCCACTTGTTCATCAGGCCGCCGTCGCGGACCGTGCAGTCGATGACCTTGATTTCTTTTTTATACATGTCCTTGCCCCGCAGGCAGGCCTGGCTGCCTGATACCTGTTGCCGGCCGTCCTGGAAAGGAGGCGGTGATTTTTCAAATCGGCCGGAAAAGAGTTTTTATCGGGCGGCGGGCGCTGAAACCGCCTCCCGATGCGAAAAAAGTAACTAACCAGCATGGCTGGACCAGACTGACCAGCCACAAACGAAACATGAAAGCTCGTCATTTCAGTATGGCACGGCCGGCATCAAAACGAGACTTTCATATAAACAATATATTCCATAAAGAATCAAGTCTTGCGTATAAAGAGGGGGATGGGAGATTATTTATACCGGCTGAACTCCTCGCGCTTCTGCTGGACATCCTGATCTTCGAGATAGTCGTCGTAGGGCATCATCCTGTCGATGGTGCCTCCCGGCAGGATCTCGATTATCCGGTTGGCAACCGTCGAGACCAGGGTATGGTCGTGGGAGGAGAAGAGGATGATCTCCGGAAAGGCGCTCATCCCGTTGTTCAGGGCGGTAATGGATTCCAGATCCAAGTGGTTGGTCGGTTCATCCAGAATCAGGGCGTTTGCGTCGCTGAGCATCATCCGGGACAGCATACAGCGGACCTTTTCACCACCGGACAAGACACTGGTTTTCTTTAAGGCCTCGTCGCCCGAGAACAGCATTTTTCCGAGAAACCCCCGCGCGAAGCTTTCCCCTTCGGTGGGCGGGGCATATTGGCCCAGCCATTCGACCAAGTTCATGTTGTTCTCGAAGAACATCCCGTTCTCCTTGGGAAAGTAGGACGTGCTCATGGTGACTCCCCAGCGGAACTTGCCCGCGTCGGGCTGCAGCTCTGTCCTCAGGATTCTGAACAGGGTGGTCTTCGGGAGGCCGTTGCTGCCGACAAAGGCGATCTTCTCGCCCTTGTTGACGGTAAGGTTGAAGTCATGCAGCAGCTCGACGCCGTCGATGCTCTTGCAGAGTCCTTCGATTTCCAGGATCACGTCGCCGCTGGGGCGTCCCGGCTTGAAGACGATGAAGGGGTATTTTCTGGAAGAGACCGGAAGGTCTTCGATATTCAGCTTTTCCAGGAGTTTCTTTCTCGAGGTGGCCTGCCGGGCCTTGGAGGCGTTGGAGGAAAAGCGCTGGATGAACTCCTTCAGTTCCTTTGCCTTGATGGCGTCCTTGCGGCTCTGATCCTGCTTCTGCTTCAGCGCCAGCTCGCTTGCCTGATACCAGAAATCGTAGTTGCCGGTGTAGACGGTGATCCGGCCGAAATCGATGTCGGCCATATGGGTGCAGACCTGGTTGAGAAAATGCCGGTCATGGGAGACGATAATGACGGTATTTTGAAATCTCTCGAGAAAGCCCTCGAGCCAGGCGATGGAACGCAGGTCCAGGTTGTTGGTGGGCTCATCCAGAAGCAGGATGTCGGGGTTGCCGAAAAGGGCCTGGGCCAGCAGCACCCGGACCTTCTCGCCGCCGCTCAGCTCCTTCATCTTCCTGCTCCGGATTTCCTCGGGGATGCCCAGGCCCGAAAGCAGGATCGCCGCCTCGGATTCGATGTCGTAGCCGTTCATTTCGGCGAATTCAGCCTCCAGTTCGCCGCTTCTGATGCCGTCCTCTTCGGTGAACTCGCTCTTGGCGTAGATGGCATCCCGCTCCTTCATTACCTCGAAGAGACGCTTGTGTCCGATAAGCACGGTATCGGCCACGGTCTCCTCTTCAAAGGCGAACTGGTCCTGGCTGAGGACCGCGATCCGCTCGCCGGGGCCGACGAAGACATCTCCCTTATCCGCGTCGAATTGCCCTGCCAGGATCTTCAGAAAGGTGGTTTTGCCGGCACCGTTGGCGCCGATGACGCCATAACAGTTTCCTGCGGTGAATTTAATATTGACGTCCTTGAAGATAACCCTCTTGCCATAGGCAAGGGAGATGTTCGATGCTTGTATCATGGTCTTGATCCTGATGTGCCAGTTATGGCCTTGCGCGGGGATGCGTTGAAATTTTTCTTGTGATGCCCGGTCTCTGTCTAAGCTGAAGAGATGAGATGGAGTCAGAGACTGGACTGGCTTCGGTATCTGCAATGGCAGCCATACCGTTTGAAGATGCAGTGGGATCACCCTGGAGGACAGTATAAAAGAAGCAGAACTTAGCATGAGGCGGGCGTCATTGGCAAGAAAATTGCGTTCCATGGGGAAAGATAAGGGTGGAAAATCCACCCTGAACATTCTATATATTCGTGACGCCGCTGAGTCATCGGAGGGCCGCCCGGAAACGCAGCAACGGCAAAAGATACGGCGGCCATAAATCAGAGGGTCAGGAATGGCGTACGGGAAACGGCCGCAGATCCTGTCCGCCATGGAGAGCCTGTATGATAATCGATATCCATACCCACGCCTTTCCGCCGTCGATCTGCAACGATCGCCAAAGATTTTTCGAGCAGGAACCGGCCTTCCGGATGCTGTATGAATCTCCCGGTTCGCAGCTGGTGGGCGCTTCCAGGACTCTTGAGATGATGGACGCGCAGGGCGTCGGCAAGAGTGTGATCTTCGGTTTCCCCTGGTGCAATATTGAGACCTGCAGACGGAACAACGACTACATTCTGGAGGAGGTGTCCCGGCATCCGGACCGGCTCCTGGGCTTTTGCTGCGTTGATCCCCTGCATCCGGAGGCGGCAGGCGAGGTGGAGCGCTGCCTGCAGGCGGGACTGCATGGCGTGGGCGAGTTGGCCTTCTATACCTCGGGCATCGACGCGCGCTGTCTGGATGGCCTGGAGCCGGTCATGGCGCTGGCCAGAAGGTTCGACCGTCCTGTGATGCTCCATACCAACGAGCCTGTGGGCCATCAATATCCCGGGAAGAGCCCCAACACGCTGGCTCAGATCTACGCCCTGGTGCGGCGGTTCGCCGAAAATCGCATCATCCTGGCTCACTGGGGCGGCGGCATCTTCTTCTACGCCCTTTTGAAGAAGGAGGTCCGCGAGAGCCTGGCCAATGTCTGGTACGACACGGCCGCCTCTCCCTATCTCTATCGGCCGCAGATTTACGCCCAGGCCATGGATCTGGCCGGAGAAGAGAAGATCCTGCTGGGCTCCGATTTTCCGCTCCTGACGCCTGAGCGGTATTTTAAAGAAATGGATCAGGCCGGTCTGCCTCAGGCTCAAAAGCATTCTGTCTGCGGTGCCAATGCCGCACGGCTGCTGGGCCTGGAATAAACAGGCCGTTGCCGGAAATGACCAGAAGGCTCAGGATGCCGTTGACGGTCCGGATGGATACGGCATGCAGGAAGAAGCCCTCCTTGAAGAGCGAGGCGGGCATGAGGAGCAGGGCGCGAGGATCAAAGCGGTAGAAGGCCAGCAGCAGGAAAATGAGCAGGGCTTCCAGGCCGCAAACGGCCCGGAAGGGGAGGTCCCTGCGGAAAAGAGAGCGCGACGCTACGGCGCAGGCGATGGTCAGCGGCAGCAGAATCCCGGTGTTGACCCGCATCTCCAGCCAGATGGATCTGCTTGCAAGCAGTGCAAGGATAAGGCCGCCCAGAAGGCCGGTGAAGGCGTATTGCAGAATCTTCATGGAGAAAGCTCCCGGCCGGAAGGGGACGGAGGGAGGGTGCAGAAGAGAAACTCCCTCTCCGCCAGTTCGATTACAGAAGCTGTACGGTGACCACAACCGCGGTTCCGTCCGGCGGCAGGATATCCTTGTTTCCCCGCATCTCCACCTCGCCTCTCTTCTCAAGGGCGCCGTAGGCATACTGGGAGTTGCTGACGATGCCCACCGGGCAACTGTCCAGGCAGAGCAGGCAGCCGGTTTTCATTTTTTCCGAGTTGGCCAGATTGCCTCCGAATCGCATCAGGATGGGCTTTTTGTTGGAGTCGATGACCACCTCGTCGATACTGTAGGAGCGGCTTGCCCCCTTCCAGGTCACGCTTACGGCAAGCGCGGATCCCTGAACATGGGTGACCTCTTTATTCTCCGGGGTCATATTTTCACCGGGAATGGCGCCTATTTCCTTAAGGGCGCTGTAAAAATCGGCGGCAGGAACCAGCCCGCGAAGGATGGCTTTATCCCCATTGCTGCCGGTGGCTGAAACGGCAAAATGACGGGTCGGCTGATAGAAATATTTCCCGTTGACCTCGGCTAGAAACGATACCGTTCCGGCTGACTTGTCGAAGATGATGGGTGTTTCTTTACTCAGGACCTGCGGAGGTTCAGAAAAGGCAGATTGCGCCGACAGCACAAACAGAATGGCGATCATGGACAATAGTGTCTTCATCGATATTCTCCTGGGATGGGTACGGTTACATTGTGAAGGAATTTTAGAATTTCATGGCCGGATGCAGGCAGGCCTGTGCGCCCTGTCCCCTCTCGCGCTCTTCTGCACCTCTGGCTGCCGTTTAACAGTAAATTGTAGATAAATCAAATTGGAAAAAACTATCTTTGGCTCGCGATGGATAAGAAAGCATTTGCTCTGCTTTTCCCGGCTGTGCTTGACATCGGGTGCTGTGATGTCCTATCATACACATATATCTGGCGTCTTCAATCCTTGGAGAGGACCTCAACCGGGCACACTGCTTCCGGTCTGTGCCGGATAAAACAGGGAGAAAAAATATGGCACGTTCATTATATTGGGCAGATGGCTATCGGGAAAAACTGATGACGGCCGCCCAGGCAATCGAGCTGATCCGTCCCGGAAAACGGATCTTTATCGGTTCGGCCTGCGGCGAACCGCAGGAACTGCTTCGGAGTCTGTCCGAGGCCGCAGAAAGGGTCAGCGGGTTGGAGATCGTCCGGATGATGAATCGCGAGACGATTTCGCTCTCCGCCATAGCCGACAAAACAAAAGATCACAGTCTGACCATCCGGACGCTCTATCTCGGGTCCACGGAAAACGAACAGATTGCTAAGTATACGCGTTTTATTACCCCGGTAAACATGTCGGAGATCCCCGACCTTTTTCTATCCCGGAAACTCCCTCTGCATGTAGCCCTGGTTCAGGTGTCGCCGCCGGATGATTTCGGCTGGATGAGCCTGGGTATTTCGGTGGACGTGACCCTGGCAGCGGCCCAGAGCGCCGATCTGGTTATCGCCCAGGTCAACCCCATGATGCCGCGGACCATGGGACAGAGCTTTATTCATGTCAATAATGTCCATGCCATCGTCGAGTATACCGAACCGCTGCTTTCCACCACCATGCGGGACCAGATTCCGATAACCGAGTGGATCGGCAAGCATATCGCCCGGTTTGTTGAAGACGGGTCGACTATCCAGATCGGCCTGGATGCGGCCTCAAAGGCCACGGTCAAGGCCCTCTCGGAGAAAAATGACCTGGGATTTCATTCCCAGTATATTACCGACGATGTGATGCACCTCTTCGCTTCGGGCGTTATCACCAACCGGAAAAAAGGCATCAATAATGGCAAGCTGGTGGCCTCTTGCGGGATCGGCAGCCCTAATCTCTACGAGTTTTTGAATGATAACCCCGCCGTGGAGTTCCGTCCCTCGAACTACGTCAACGACCCCTTTGTCATCTCCCAGCATAACCGGATGGTCAGTCTGAACGTCGCCAAGACTATTGATCTTACCGGGCAGGTCTCAGCGGAGGCTTCGGAGCATACCTTTTTTGCAGGTGTCTCGGGCATTCCGGATTTTGTCCGCGGCGCCAAGCGGTCAAAGGGCGGCAAGTCGATCATGATGCTCTTCTCCTCCTCCCGTGATGGGAAGGAAAGCAACATTGTCACCTCCTTAAAAGACACGGCTGTGGTTGTGCCCAGGGCGGACACCCACTATGTCGCCACCGAGTACGGTGTGGTCAACCTCTTTGGAAAAAGCCTGCAGGAACGGGTTCTCGCGATGATTGAGATAGCGCATCCCGATCATCGCCAACGTCTCTTCGATGAGGCCAAAGAGGCCAGGCTTATCGGCCGGGAGAGAAAGCTGGGCGAGGCGACTCGCGGGATCTATCCGGTGCAGCTGGAGGAAACCGTTGTCAGGGATGGGGAAGAGATCACCATCCGGCCATCCAAGCCGGTGGACGAGCGCAGGATACAGGAACATTATTATAACCTCGAGCGGAGTGATGTCCAGCGCCGGTTCTTTCATGAAAAGGCGAGCTTCGGACGCAACGACGTTGAACCGGCCTCTCAGGTTGATTATATCAAGGATCTGACCCTGGTGGCGGTGGTCGGGGAGTTCGGCTTCGGCAGGGTTGTTGGTGTCGGAGAATATCTGTTGCTGGTCGAAAGCAATATGGCCGAGGTGGCCTTTTCAATCTCCACAGACTATCAAGGAAAGGGGATCGGTTCGCTGCTGATGAGAAAACTGGCCAGGGCCGCCCGCGACAATGGTATTTCCGGTCTTCTTGCGTATACCTCTCCCCATAACCGGGGGATGATCAGTCTGTTCAAAACTCTCCCGTACCACGTCAAGACCTCCTTTGACGGTGAGTCGCTGCTGCTCTCATGCCGTTTCGACGAGATGGCGGATTCCGATGTCGTCAAGGTCTGACGGAGAGGTGCGGCTGGCGAGGCCTGGCTATTCCACGATCACTGCCGGCTGCAGGGCGGATTTCTGCTCGACCCTGCCGATGGCTGCGGCAGCCGGGTAGCCCGCCTCCCGCAGCTCAGCCATGAGAGCCTGCGCCTGATCGGGAGGACTTGCGATGAGCAGGCCGCCGGAGGTCTGGGCGTCCACAAGCAGCATCTTCAGATTATAGTCGAGGCCGTCCGCAAACCGGACATGAGGGTCCACATACCGGAGGTTCCTGAAGGATGCCCCGGGAATGCAACCCATATCGATGAGGCCGTAGGCTCCATCGAGCAGGGGGACGGACGTGCTGGCAAGCCGTACGGTCACCTTGCTGCCTGCAGCCATTTCATAGACATGCCCGAGCAGGCCGAAGCCGGTGATGTCGGTGGCGCACCGGATGCCGTGGGCCCGCATGATCGCAGATCCCTTCCTGTTCAGCAGCTTCATCCCGTCCAGCGCCGCCTGGTAGTCGCAGGCTGATACCGCACCCAGACGATGGCCCGCGATGATGGTTCCGGTGCCGATGGGCTTGGCCAGGACCAGGATGTCACCCGGCAGGGCGCAGCTGTTGGTGATGATCCTGTCCGGATGCACGGTGCCGGTTACCGCCAGGCCGTATTTGGGCGGAAAATCGTCGATGCTGTGGCCGCCTGCCAGTGCCGCTCCCGCTTCAGCCACCTTGTCGGCGCCGCCTTGCAGGATCTCCTCCAGGACGGCGATATCGATCTTTGACGAGGGAAACATGACGAGATTCAGGGCCATTATGGCGACGCCGCCCATGGCGAAGACATCGCTTAACGCATTGGCGGCGGCGATCTGGCCGAATTCATACGGGTTGGAGCAGAGTGGAGGAAAAAAGTCGGTGGTGCTGATGATGGCCGTGTCCGCATTCACCTTCCAGACGGCAGCGTCATCGTGGGTATCGGTGCCTACCAGAAGCTCTTGCCGTTTCAGGACGGGGATGTCCTTGACGATGGTGTCCAGCAGCTGGGCTGGCAGTTTTGCCGAGCAGCCTCCCTGTTCAACGGTCTGCAGGAGATCGAAGGTGGTCTTCATCTGTCCTCTTCCGGTATGTAGATGTGATACCGTTTTCCGCCGGCCTCCCCTTTTGAGGGTGTGCCGGGGAATACGGAAGAATCGAGAAGCTCGACGGCTTTTTCCGCATCCTCGGGGGCGATTTCCAGGGCCATGCCGCATTGGGAGGAAATCGAACGGGGAACCGGGATCACCCGCCGGGGTATTCCCTGCCGCCGCAGGGTCTTTTCAGCCATGATCACGTCATGGGTTGAGCGAAAGAGCAGCAGCATGATCAGCCTTGTGTGGAAATTGCCGTCAGGGCGGCAAGGAGAATTTTGAAATCCCGGGCCCGGTGATAGACGGAAGGCGAGATCCGCACCGTGCCCTGGGGGAAGGTGCCGATATGGTGGTGGGCCAGGGGGGCGCAGTGCAATCCCAGCCTGGTCTCGATTCCGTGTTCCTCGTAGAGGCGCAATCCCAGGGTGGAGCAATCCATGGCCGAGGAGGTGATGGAGAAGAGTTCACCCTGGTGTTCCGCGGATTGCGCCGCCTGCAGGCGTATTCCCGGCAGGCGGCCGACAGCCTGCAGAAGGTCAAGGAAATCCGCTCTGGAATGCAAGGGCGCAGGTCTATGCGTCAGTGCGGCGCGAAGGCCGAAGATGCCTGCGATATTGGGCGTGCCCGCCTCGAATTTGTCGGGAAGGAAGTCCGGCATGGCGCTGCTTTCCGAGCGGCTTCCCGTTCCTCCCTCGATAAGCGGCGAAAGCGGCCGGCCCCCGAGATAGAGGCCCCCGGTTCCCGTGGGTCCCAGCAGCCCCTTGTGGCCGGTGATGGCCACGAAGTCGATCCCGGACCCTTGGACGTCGATGGTCTGGTGGCCCAGCGACTGGGCCGCGTCCACCAGGACGGGGATGTCCCCGGCCTGCGCTTTTATCTCCCGGATGGGCTGGATGACTCCGTTGACATTGCTCTGATGATTGACGACGATGAGCCCGGTCCGCCTGGAAAAGAGGCCGGACAGCTTCTCCGGCAGGATCCTTCCGTCAGCTGCGGCCGGCAGAAACCGCACGGTGATCCGCCCCTCGCGTTTCAGCCTTCGCAGGGGTCTGGCCACGGCATTATGCTCAAGCGGGCTGATCCAGACCTCCTTGCCGGTCAGGGAAAGCCCTTTCAAGACAATATTGACGGCGTGGGTGGCATTGTGGGTGAAGACGATGCGTTCCGGCTGTCCGGTCCCCAGCAGGCAGGCAAGAAGAGACCGGGTCTCTTCGACAACGCCCGCGACCTCAAGCGCCCTTGGGTAAAAACTCCGGCCATAGGGGCCGCCGACCTCGTTGAGATAGCGGGACATCTCTTGCGCTACCTCCTCCGGTTTGGGAAACGAGGTGGCCCCGCAGTCAAAGTACCTGCCCGGCTGGTATGTATCAGGGGCGGGAGTCATTACGGATACAAGACGTGACCGGATCGGGACAGGGTTTCCAGGATGGCATACATATTGGAAATAATGCCCACTCTGATCCGGTCCTTGATCTGGAAATAGTTGGCGCAGGTCCCGCAGACGAGAATGGCGATGCCGGATTTTTCCAGATCCTGCAGGGCCGTAAGCACCGGGGAATCGTCTGTGGTCAGCGTGACGCCGCTGTTGTAAAAGACCAGGGCGGCGGGCGGCGGCTCTACCTCCTTAATCGTGTTGATGCAGGCCTGGATCAGGATTCGTCCCAGATCGGCCGGGCCGGTGCCCATTTGGTCGCTGGTGAAGCAGTAGGCATGACGGGCCCGGGGGGCTGCCGCCGGCTGGCAGTAATCCTCTGCCTCCGGGTGGCTCAAATCCGCCTGGGTCCTGGAGACCAGGATGGAATAGGCGTTTTCCGTCCGGGAGGTTTGAAACTCTATCCGGTTATCGCTCAGGAACCTCTCCACATTCTCCTTTGAGGTGTCATTGTCGATCAGAACAACGAAACTCTCGCCCATGGAGGTTTCCTTCAATTGTTTCCGGGTCAGGATCAGAGGCTTCGGGCAGACTTCTCCTCTAGCGTCTACAGTTATGCGTCCCATTGATTTATCCGATTGATATTTGAATATTTCATTTCAAAAACAAAGTACTAGGGGTAATCTCCCTGTTTGTTCAAACAGCAATATGTGGTAACCTAGCAGGTTCATTTCCAGTTTTCAATCTTTTTCGGCCGCAGGCTCAGGGTATCGGCCGGCGATCTTTTCCGCTCAAGCAAAGATGTGGCCAATTTTTTGGCAGGAGGAATACATTTGAAAAGAAAGCGCCCCCATGCTAGAGTTAACCGTAGGATTCCAGCAGATTTTCCGCCATGTTCAGCAAGCCGAATAATGTGATTTCCTATGGAACAATTTACACGTGCTCCTGATGCCCCTGTAGAATATGTGGAGTCGATGGTCAACCCGCTGGTCCTGGCTGACTTCATGAACGCGCTGCAGCGTCTGTTCAGGATAGGAGTATATTATCCGTCGGGCCATATCATCCTTGATCAGGCCACCGATCGTTTTTTGACCCTTTTGGCCGCCATTGCTCAGGAAAGGCATTTTGTCCGCATCGAGGAGGATGGCGGAGATCTTCTGCTCGAGAGGATCAGGCTTGATCCCTCCCAAGCCTTCGTCGCCGAATTCAGAAAGCTGATGGCCTCACTGAATGTGCTGGCCATAGAGATCAACCGGAGCATATCCCGGGATGACCTGCTCCTTTTCATCAGAAAGATGATCTCCGTCCGGTCCCAGGGGGCCAATTCCAAACAGTTTTCCTTAATAGAGATATCCGATCTCCCTGCATCGGTCAGCGTTATCCATAGGCAGTTTCTTGCCTCCGAAGGCGCAGAAGGCGGCGAACGCCTTGATTCCGCCGCCCGGAACCTGAATGCCTTTCTTGACGCCCTTGCCGGTCACGGATTGAATGAAGAGCAGATTGATGACTGTCGGCGCCTGCTTGCCTCCCTTCCCCGGCAAATGGGACGGATCGCCGCTCAATCCAGTGACCTGCCGTTTGCTAATTGGGATGATGTCGCCTTCCTGCTTGCCCAGGCCGTCCAGGGAAAGCCCTTGAGCAGCCGAAGCTCTTCCCATGGCAATCTTGACATGCTGGCCTCCATTCTGAACAATCTGGAGAAGGATGCTCAGGACAGAAAGTCCAGAGAGGCTATCAACCTGCTGGTATCTATCATCAGAAAGCCCCCCCCGGCCGGCGACAATGAGAAGAAAGAGGACGTGCTTCCGGTCCGCTTCCAGAACACCTCCGAGGTTTCTGTGGCGGAGTTGCAGGATTTTACTGATAAAAACATGTTTACCGCAGCGATCTTGCTGAAAATTCAGGATATCCCCGCTGATTATGAAACCCTTTCCGTGCTGCTGCAGCTGGCGCAGGATAAACAGTCTTTGCAGAATCAGACGCGCATGCTGCAGTTCTTGAGCGATATCCTGGCCGTACCGCCCAACGAAAAGATCTGGGAGATTATAACCCATGGTTTGTACGGGATAATCAAAATCGGGAGCCGCATGAATCTTGGTATGGCGATTCGCATGATCGTCGAACCGTTGCGGCGCGCGGGACGAGGTGATTCGCTGACTCTTTTCCAGAAGATCATGGCATTCTGTGAAGGGACAGAGGCCGATATCCTCTGGCCCTTCGCCCTCAATGAATTGCTTATTTGCGGCAGTAGCGGCAATATCGATACGTACAGGCAGATCTTTGTCCGCCTGGCCAGTCTTCCCTGGAAGGAGATGGTGCAGGCCTTGCCGGTTCTGCAGGGCCTTGACGCATTTACCCGCGGCCCCATAGCCCATGATGTCTTTGGGGAGATCAGCCCGTCCTGCTACCCGCTCTGCGCCTTCCTGCTGCGGACATCCATCGGAGCCTTGATCGGGGAGTCCCTGGTCGCCGGTTTGAAAAATTCACCCTCGGATACGCTGATCAAGGCTGTGGCTCCCCTCCTCGACCCGGCTCAGGCGGAACACAAGACCTTTCTTGACAGCTACCTTCGGCATCCCTATCAGAGAGAAATGCCTGAAGGGATCAAAGCCTTGGCCGGAGCTATAATCGTTGAGAAACTGCCCCTCCTTCCTCAGGAGCAACGGGGCCAATCCTGGGTCCCTGAAACCATTGGCGTCCTGGCGGACCTGCCGTCCGGTGGGGCTCGGGAGCTTCTGAACCAGATTGTCAATAATAAACGGTTGCTTGTTATTCCGGAATGGCCTGCGGTCTGCCGCAGGTCCGCCAAGGAGGCCTCCGGGAAGATGATTCGCAGATCCAGAACTGCAAGGCAAGGGCGTTCCGTCTATGATCGAAAAACTTAATACTATCCTGCTCCTGCTGTGCCGGGGCATATCCACCAGGAAGTTGTATTTTTTAAGCCACCCCAAGGTGATAGAGTTTTCCCGGGACTTTATGACGTCTCTTGATGACTTTTGTAAAGAGACCGGGCGCGAGAAGCTCTTTGTCGGAGTGGTTCAAGGTCAGCTGGTCTTTGAAGGGAAAACCCTTGTCGGACCTTCAATTATCGGACGGCAGCTGGTCGACTTTGCCGGCCGTCTCCATTGCGGCGGCTTCTCTTTTTCCCGCCAGATGACGGAGACTGAATTCGGGGAGCTGCTGAACCTGACCGCTGAGCTGACCCAGCCCCTGGCGGGTCTGGGTGAGGCCAGAGAGCTGCTGCAGTCGCGGGGCATTACGAATATCGAAATAGCCCGGCATTATATCGAAAGTTCGGATCTGGGAGAAAGGCAGGAGGCCTGGCAAGGGCAGGATACCGGTGAGGTCCTGCAGTCGCCGACACTCGTCTATCAGGCCCTGTTCGATTCGGTGTCGAGAGCCCACTCCAGTGTGGCCGCCGGAGGCTCCATCGACGTGGATAAGACCCGCAGCGTCAGCGAATATCTGCTGCACTTTACAAAAACACGGTTCTCCGATGTGATGCAGTATGTCCATTACCCGGATTACGACAGTTACACCGTCGGCCACTCGGTGCGGGTTGCGACGCTTGCCGTCTTTGTGGCCTGGGCCTTCGGGTGGAACAGGGATCTGCTGCTGGCCTTGGGGACTGCGGGGTTGCTGCACGATGTGGGAAAAGGAAAAATTCCCCATGCGATCCTGTTTAAAAAGGGGCATCTGACCGATGAGGAGATGGAGGTGATCCGGACGCATCCCCGGATAGGAGCTGAGATCCTGCTTGCCCAGAAACATACGACGCAGTTGGATATTGCCGCAGCCTGGGGACATCATATCCGGCAGGATGGAGGCGGATATCCCCCGCAGGCTCCATGGATGGTCCGGCATCCGATAATTGCCCTGCTGCAGATCTGTGATGTCTTTGAGGCCCTGACGGCGGCCCGGCCGTATAAGACGCAACTCGCCCCTCGTGATGCATTCAATATCATGCTGGCGGACCTGCCGGCCTTTCAGCCCTCGCTTCTGGCTTCCTTCATCCATGTTATCGGCATTTATCCGCCGGGGAATTCCGTGACCCTCTCGGACGGCAGCCGTGGAACCGTTGCCTGGGTCGGATCGCTGATTGACAGACCCACCATCGAGATTACGCATGATCCGTCAGGCCAGGAACTCCTGGCTTCCGATGCCATGCAGGTTGATCTTTCAGCTGAACGGTACAGGCATCTGTCGGTGGTGGATCTGCGGATCTGAAGACACAGCGAGGCAGTGCAGGTCAGGCTTTTCCGGAAACGGCAGGGAGAAAAAGCAGCTGGTAAAAACGAAGAGAAACGGGGTTAAGAAAAAATGCGATTTCTGGTTTTCGGGGCCGGTGCCCTGGGGCAGGCCCTGGCCTGCATGCTGGCTGCAGCCGGGCATCATGCCGATCTGGTTCTCAGGAGGCGTTTTGTCGAGGCCATAGAGAAAGAAGGCCTGCGGGTGTCAGGAATTTTTGGAGACTATGCCGCAGACCCCGCCGCGCTCGGCCTGCTGGAAGATATCGCGCAGGCCCATGGCTCCTATGATTTCGTGCTGATAACCACCAAGGCATACGATACCGGCCGGGCCGTGGAGGCCATAGCTTCCCTGCAGGATTGCACCTGCCCGGTGGTATCCATGCAGAACGGCTGCGGCAATGTCGAACAGCTCCTTGCGCGATTTGGTGCGGAGCGAAGTCTGGGGGCCAGGGTGATAACCGGTTTTGAGATAGTGGCTCCGGGGCGCGTCGCCATCACTGTCTCCGCGGATCGGATCCACCTGGGCGGTGCTGTCAGCGGCTGTATTCCTGCCGCAGCTGAGGTGCTGGCCGGGCTGATAGACGGGGCCGGGCTCCCCTGCTGTGCCGTCGCCGATGTTCACCTGGATCTTTATGCCAAACTTTTATACAACTGCGCCTTGAACCCGCTCGGGGCGATTCTCGGGGTGCATTACGGGGCCCTGGCCGAAGATCAGGAGACCAGATCTGTCATGGACGGCATTATTGACGAGACTCTGGCCGTTATCCGGGCCATCGGGGGGGAAATGCCTTGGCCGGATTCCGCTGCGTATAAAGAGGTTTTTTATGGCCAGCTGGTGCCCCTGACCGCCACTCACCGTCCGTCCATGCTGCAGGATCTGGAAAACAAGAAGCCTACAGAGGTGGAAGCCCTGCTGGGTTTCGTCTCGGCCAGAGGGAGGGAGGCCGCTGTGCCGACCCCCATTTGCGATCTGCTGGCAAGGCTGGTACGTTTCAGAGAACACCTGTCGCACCCTCTCTCTTTAGGGGGATGCTGATCTGTTTCAATGCCGCCGGAGCCGGATATTCCAGAGAAAAAGATTGAAAGTGCCTGGCGGATCTCCTATGCTATGCGTGATGGAGAATGGTGTCGGTCCTTGCGCCAATCATAAATATTTCCAATGTGAGTACATAAAATTATTATGCAGAAGACAACATCAGAACCTGCAGGCGAGCTTGTGCTCAGGACTCTGGCCATGCCGGCAGACACCAATCCGCGGGGGGATATCTTCGGTGGCTGGATCATGTCCCAGATGGATATTGCCGGGGGGATTTTAGCCAATGAAGTCTCCAGGTCCAGGGTCGTCACCGTGGCAGTGGATTCGATTGTCTTTATCAAGCCTGTTCATGTCGGTGATGTGGTGGGCTGTTACGGCAAAGTTGTCAGGATCGGCAGGACATCCATTACCGTCAGCCTTGAGGTCTGGGTGAAATCGGCGCAGCCTCAAGGGGTTGGGGCCATCTCCATGTTCAAGGTGACACAGGCGGCCTTCACCTATGTGGCGGTGGATAGCGACGGCAGCAAGCAGCCCGTGCTGCGGGATCCCGGCACCGTCATCTGATTTCCGGGCTGCGGTAATTCCCCGGAAGGTGTGCGTCTGCCGGGGGAGGACGGGGAGTTCCGGCTATTCCCTGGCATTCAAAAAGTGTTTGTTGACCTTTTCCCCGTTGATGACTGCCGGCAGCGGCATTCAGAGCCGTCAGCGCGTCTGTCTCTTTTTCGATCAGAATGGAAAACCTTGAGCGGCGCGGCTTCATGTGGTAATCATATCCTGGACTGCGCACGATTTCGAAGGGATTTTTTCACTGCGGTCTCCTCCGTTTCTGCCGCAAACCTTCCCCTTTTCAGCATGAATAAAGGATACCCCATGAACACCGCATTGACCGGCTCTTTTGCCCGTAATTTTCTGGGCAATGCGCCCCTCTGGTATAAAAAGGCGATACTTGCCTTCCTGGTTATCAATCCCCTCCTGCTGTATACCGCCGGTTCCTTCTTCGCTGGCTGGCTGCTCATTGCCGAGTTTATCTTTACCCTGGCGATGGCCTTGAAGTGCTATCCTCTGCCGGCAGGAGGCCTGCTGGCCTTTCAGGCCGTAGTCCTCGGGATGACCAGTCCGCAGGCTGTCTATAAGGAGGCCCAGGCGAATTTTGAAGTGATTCTGCTGTTGATCTTCATGGTTGCCGGCATCTTCTTTATGAAGGATTTCCTGCAATTCGTTTTTACCCGCATTCTGGTCCGTCTGCAATCGAAGGTGTGGATATCGTTTCTGTTCTGTTCCCTTGGCGCCTTCCTTTCGGCCTTTCTGGATGCCCTGACCGTGACAGCGGTAATCATGGCTGTCGCCTACGCGTTTTATAATATGTATCACCGGTATGCGTCGGGCGGGGACATGCAGGGCACCCATGATCTGGCCTGTGACCAGAGGCTCAAAGAGCTACAGCGCGAAGATCTGAAACAATACCGGGGGTTTCTCCGGAACCTTATGATGCACGGGGCAGTCGGTACGGCCCTGGGCGGTGTCTGCACGCTGGTGGGCGAACCCCAGAACCTTTTGATCAGCAGCGAGATGGGCTGGCATTTTACCGAGTTTTTTATGGAGGTGGCCCCGGTTTCGATACCGGTGCTGGCGGTAGGCCTGCTCACATGCCTCGCGGTGGAGAAGTTTAAGCTCTTCGGGTATGGATTCGAGATCCCCGGAAGTATTCGTTCGTATCTTCTGGAGGTGACGGACAAGGCGGATTCCGAACGGAGCGGGCAGGGGAAGGCAAAACTTATCGTGCAGGGACTGGCGGGGCTCTGGCTGATCATCGCTTTGGCCTTTCACCTGGGAGCTGTGGGCATGATAGGGCTTTCCGTCATCATTCTGCTGACCTCCCTGAACGGGATTGTCGAGGAGCACCAGCTGGGCCAGGCCTTCCAGGAGTCTTTGCCCTTTACCGCTCTCCTGGTGGTGTTTTTTTCCGTCGTTGCGGTCATTCATGATCAGCACCTCTTCAAACCGGTGGTGGAGTATGTCCTTGGCCTTACCGGCCATAAGCAGCTGGCGGCGTATTATATCGCCAACGGCATCCTGTCTTCGATCTCCGACAATGTCTTTGTCGCCACGGTCTATATCGCCCAGACCAAGATCCATTTCATTCAGGTTCTTGACCAGATCCCCGGCATTGGCATGACCGGAGCCCAGCTCATGTCCCACCTCACCGTGGTCAATCAGACCCGTGCCGAGGTATACGCCGCCCTGCCCGCAGATGTTGCCCAACAGGTCCAGACCGTCATGGGCCAGTTTGATAAGCTGGCGGTGGCCATCAATACCGGAACCAATATCCCCAGTGTCGCCACCCCCAATGGCCAGGCGGCCTTTCTCTTTCTCCTGACTTCTGCCCTGGCCCCCGTCATTCGCTTGAGCTATGGCCGGATGGTGATGCTGGCCTTGCCGTATACCATAATCCTGAGTCTCACGGGATTGCTGGCCACCTATCTCTTTCTGTAGGCGCATGCGCTCCTGTTCCGGGGGAAAATCATCGCAGGGCGGCAACTGGGGACGTCCTTTCATTTTCTGCGGAAAAGTTGAAAAAAGACAGAACATGCGTACTATTGAAAAGGGTGGAAACAGGGGGCGCTGTTCTCCATCCTTATGAGGGAAGCCGTTGTATGACTTTCTTATCTATCCGAAATGTCAAAGAAAGGAGCCTCTCATGCCAAGAATCCCTCTTGCTCTTTCAACGAGCATTGACTCTCTTTCCATCCTTGATGAAAAAGGGCGGCTTGATGCTGCTCTGGAGCCGGATATTCCGGGCGAAATGCTGCTCAGGCTGTACAGGGCCATGCTTCTGGGACGCAGGTTTGACGAACGCCTGCTGGATCTTCAGCGGCAAGGACGCATCGGCACCTTTCCCCCCATCAAGGGGCAGGAGGCGGCCCAGATCGGCGCAGTGGCCCATTTGCAGCCGGAGGACTGGTTTGTGCCCTCCTTCAGAGAGACGGCTGCGGAGCTCTGGCGCGGCAGGTCCATGGAGAGTGTGATCCTGTACAACAACGGCTTCAGCGAGGGCGCCCGCATTCCCGCGGACCATCATGACATGCCGGTCTCGGTGCCGGTGGGCTCCCAGATCCTCCACGCGGTGGGGCTTTCCTGGGCGGCGCAGTATCGCAGGACAGGCGAGATCGCCATGACCTTTTTCGGCGATGGGGCCACCTCCGAGGGCGACTTCCATGAGGGGATGAATTTCGGCGCTGTTTTTCAGGTGCCGGTTGTCTTCGTCTGCCAGAACAACCAGTGGGCCATCTCGACGCCTTTTTCCCGGCAGACCCGTTCGGCAACCATCGCTCAGAAGGCAGCGGCCTACGGAATGCCGGGGATCCGCGTGGACGGCAACGATATCCTGGCGGTCTGGGCCGCAGCGCAGGAGGCCACCCAGAGAGCGCGGGCCGGTGACGGTCCGACCCTGATTGAATGCCTGACCTACCGGGTGATGATGCATACCACCGCCGATGATCCCAGACGCTACCGGACCGACGCCGAGGTGGAGGCCTGGCGGCAGCGGGATCCGCTTCCCCGGTTTCAGCAGTATCTGCTGGGAAAGGGAGTTCTCTCCGGAAACGAGCAGAAGGAAGTGGAGGAGGAGGTGCTTCAGGATATACAGGCCGCGGTGGAAAGTGCTGAAAGGCAGATGCAGTCCATGGGGGATCCCCTGGAGATGTTCAATCATCACTCTGCCGAACTGCCGCCTTCCCTGGTGGCGCAGAGGGAGGAGCTGGCCCGGGAACTGGCCGGATCAGCCGGGGAGGTGCGATCATGATGATGACCATGGTCCAGGCCTTGAACATGGCCCTGAGGCAGGAGATGGAAAAGGACGACCGCGTTGTTCTTCTGGGAGAGGATGTCGGGCGTGACGGCGGCGTCTTCCGGGTGACGGAGGGCCTGGTCGATCAGTTCGGTCAACAGCGGGTGGTGGACACGCCGCTGGCCGAATCGGGCATTGTCGGCATGGCCGTCGGCATGGCGGCCTACGGTTTGAAGCCGGTCTGCGAGATCCAGTTTTCCGGGTTCTCCTATCAGAATTTTCACCAGATCGAGAACCATGCCGCCCGTTTGCGCTGGCGCTCTCAGGGCAGATATGCGATATCCATGGTGCTGCGGGCCCCTTATGGCGGCGGGGTCCGGGCCCTCGAGCATCATTCGGAGAGCCGGGAGGCCTACTGGGCCCATACGCCGGGCCTGAAGATGGTCATTCCCTCGGGTCCGCGCAATGCCAGGGCCCTGATGGCAAGCGCCATCCGCGATCCCGATCCGGTGATATTCTACGAGGCCAAGGCGCTCTACCGGGCCTATCGGGAGGAGGTCCCCGAAGAGGAAGAGATCCTTCCCCTGGGCCGGGCGCAGGTGGTGAGGTCGGGCGGCGATCTGACCATGATCGCCTACGGGGCCATGCTCCGCCCGACTCTGGAGGCAGCCGGTGTGCTGCATGAACAGGAGGGTGTTGAAGCCGAGGTGATTGATCTCTTGACGATCTCGCCGCTGGATGAAGAGTCTCTGGTTCGCTCGGTGCAGAAAACGGGCCGGGCGGTGATCGTCCATGAGGCTCCCCGCAGCTTCGGGGCCGGAGCCGAGATCGTCTCGCGCATCATGGAGAAGGCCTTCTTTTCGCTCCAGGCCCCCATCGAACGGGTGGCGGGCTTTGATATCGTTATGCCGCTTTTTGCCAGGGAAAAGAGCTATATCCCGACTGTCGCGCGCATTGTCGCCGCGGCCCGGAAGACGCTGAAAACTGACATGTAGGTACCATGAGCCTCAAACAATAACACAAGGGGGGACGATGACTAGAGCATTTACATTGCCGGATCTGGGTGAGGGAGTTCACGAGGCGGAGGTGCTGGCCGTCCATGTTGGCGTGGACCAGCAGGTGAAGGAAGGGGAGCCGCTGATGGAGGTGGAGACCGATAAGGCCGCGGTCGAGATCCCTTCTCCGTTCACCGGCAAGGTTGCCCAGGTCCTGGTCCGGGCTGGGGATGCGGTCCGGGTGGGCGATGTGATGATCGTCTTTGCCGGCGGAGAGGAGGCGCCTGCCGCCGCGCTCGCGGTGACGGATGCGACGCCTGCAGCGGCAGAGACAGGAGGGAAGGCCGTTTCCGTGCCTGACTCTGCGAAAGCTCAACCTGCCGGAATCGTTCCCGCCTCGCCTGCCACCCGCAGGCTGGCCAGGGAGTTGGGGGTCGATCTGCAGAAGGTTGCGCCCACCGGCGCGGGAGGGCTGGTGACCGCTTCGGATGTCCGCGCCTTTGCTGCGGCAGGCAAGGATGTTGCCGTGCAGACAGCCCCTGCGTCTGCCCCTGCGTCTGCCCCTGCCCCTGCGTCTGCCTCTGCGCCCTTGCCCGCGCCCCTCGAGCCGTTTTCGCTGCCGGTTCCCGCGCTGCCCGATTTTACCCAATGGGGAGAGGTGGAGCGACGGCCCTTCCGGTCCATCCGTCGGGCCACGGCCAGGCAGATGGTCACTGCCTGGAGCCAGATTCCCCACGTAACAGCGCAGGATCTTGTGGATATCACCAGGCTTGAATCCTTTCGGCAGAAGCATAAAGAGGAGATCAGGGCGGCAGGCGGGCGGTTGACCCTGACCGTCTTTGCGATGAAGGCAGCTGCCACGGCGCTCAAGACTTATCCGATGTTTAACTCCAGCCTGGATCTTTTCAGCCAGGAGATCGTGGTGAAAAAGTATTTCAATATAGGGGTGGCGGTGGATACGGAGGATGGCCTCATCGTGCCGGTGATCCGTGATGTCGATCGCAAGAGTATCAGGGAGCTTGCAATCGAGCTGCATGAATGCGTCCAGCGGACCCGGTCCCGCAAGGCCTCCCTTGATGATCTGCAGGGGGGCACCTTCACCATCACCAATGCCGGCGCCATGGGCGGCGGATTCTTTACGCCCATCATCAATTTTCCTCAGGTGGCCATCCTGGGTTTCGGCCATGGGCGCATGCAGCCTGCAGCGATCCCGGCAGCAGGCGGCGGCTACGAGATCGTCCCCCGCCTGCTTATGCCGGTGGTCCTCTGTTTCGACCACCGGGTTGTTGACGGGGCCGACTCTATCCGCTTCATGAAGGTGGTGATCGAGGCCCTGCAGGATCCTGAAGAGCTGTTGATGTCCATGATTTGATCATGGATAAGAAGGAGATGTGCCATGGTTATGGGTGAATTGGAACTTTCGACCGGACTGCTTGTCATCGGCAGCGGTCCCGGCGGGTACGCTGCGGCATTCAGGGCTGCGGATCTGGGCCTGGATGTGACCATGGTCGACCCCAGCCCGCAGCCGGGCGGGGTCTGCCTGTATTCGGGCTGCATCCCCTCAAAGACCCTGCTCTTTCTCTCCGAGTTGATTCATGATGCGGCCAGGGCGGAGCATATGGGCGTTACTTTCGGCCGGCCCCGCATCGATCTTGACGCCCTGCGCCGCTGGAAGACCGAGGTGATTACATCAATGTCCGGGGGCCTGATGAGCCTCTGCAGGCAGCGCGGTATCCAGCTTCTGCAGGGGAAGGCGAGATTCGAAAGCTCACACAGCGTCCGTCTCCAGGATGCCGAGGTGCGCCGTGTCACCTTCCAGCATGCCGTCATAGCCACCGGCTCCGAGACCATTGCCTATCCCGGCCTGCCTTTTAAAGAGGGAGGCCGCGTCATGGATTCCGCGGGAGCCCTTGCCTTGGCCGACATTCCGGAGACCCTGCTCATCATCGGCGGCGGCTATGTGGGGCTGGAGCTGGGAACCGCCTTTGCGGCGCTGGGCAGCCGGGTAACGGTGGTGGAGATGGCGGAAATGCTCTTGCCGGGCATCGACAGGGATCTGGTCGCCCCCTTGCAGCGCCGTCTGCAGTCCATTGCCGACATCCACCTGCGGACCAAAGTCGCAGGCCTCGCCGAGCGGGAGGGTGGGGTGGACGTCTCTCTTGAGGGCGCCGGTATCCACGGAGAGCGGCGGTTTGACCGGGTCCTGGTGGCCATTGGCCGGAGGCCGGCCAGTGCCGATCTGGACCTTGCCAAGACCCGGGCAACTACCGACAAACGCGGTTTCATTCAGGTGGATGAGCGCCTCCGTACTGCCGATCCCGCCCTGTTTGCTGTGGGCGATGTGGCGGGCGGCATGATGCTTGCCAACAAGGCAAACCGGGAAGGGAAGGTGGCCGCCGAGGTGATAGCCGGCAAGACGTCGGCCTTCGATGTCAGATCCATCCCGGCGGTCATCTATACCAATCCCCAGATCGCCTGGTGCGGACTCACGGAAGACCAGGCCCGTGCTGGCGGCATTGCAGTCAAGATCCTGCGCTTTCCCTGGAAGTTCTCGGGCCGGGCGCACACCATGGGAGCCCCGGAAGGACTGACCAAGATTCTGGTTGAACCGGAAAGCGGGAGGATTATCGGGGTCGGCGTCGTCGGCCGCGAGACGGAAGGACTGATCTCCGAGGGGAGCCTTGCCGTGGAAATGGGGGCCTTGGCCGAGGATGTGGCCTTAAGTCTTCATCCCCACCCGACCCTGTCGGAGACGGAAGGCGAGGCGGCTGAGCTCTATCTCGGCAACTCGACGCATAGTATATCCAGAAAGACCTGAGCCGGAACAATAAGGACGGGGCATCCCTGAAGCGGTTTGCCTTCTCTCTGAAAATGATGCCGGAACGAGATTCCGGCTGTTATTTTCAGTTGCCGCTGGCGCAGAAAATGTTTTCCAAACCGGTACAGGCAAAGAAAAATGGAGAAGACGGAGCATGTTTTTTGCCGATAGGTGAAAAACATGCAGGGAATATCGGTTGCCAAGCGGCGGGACCGGGACTAGAGTGGACAGTCTGATCTGTGGTGATGGCCTGGGCTGCGGGGCTTCCGGGAAAATCCACACAGAAGGGCGCCAATCATGATCCTGAGGTCCAATGGGTATGAAGATATTTCATTCATTACATATTCGCCATAAGCTGCTGTTCAGCTATTCCCTGGTCATTATCGTAACAATGTCTCTGGGCTTTGCTCTGCTGTACTCGATTGTCAGGAAGAACATTGAAACCAATATCGAAAGTGAACTGCAGAATACCACGACAACCCTCCTGAACCTGGTCAAGACCTCGGCTGCGGTCTCCATCAAAAACTATCTGCGGGCCATCGCCGAAAAAAACGCCGAGATCGTCAACTTTTATTACGATCAATACCGCTCAGGGAAACTCACCGAAAAAGAGGCAAAGGCTTTGGCCGCAAGTGTCCTGTTGAGCCAGACTATCGGCGAGTCCGGATATATCTACTGCCTGGACAGCCGCGGCAAGGTTGTGGTTCATCCCCAGACGGCTCTGTTGGATGTGGATGTTTCGCAGTATGATTTTGTTCAGGAGATGCTCCGGACCAAAAAGGGCTATATGGAGTATGACTGGAAAAATCCAGGAGAAAGCCGGGAACGCCCTAAGGCCATGTATATGGTTTATTTCGCTCCCTGGGACTGGATTATCTCCGTGTCTTCCTATCGGAAGGAATTTAAAGGACTGGTCAGGGTTGAGGATTTTGAAGAGAGCGTTCTGGCACTGCGGTTTGGCGAGACCGGCTATTGCTTCGTTTTCGACAGTCTCGGCAATGCAGTGATTCATCCCAAGCTGAAAGGGGTCAACGTCCTTGCGGCAAACCTTTTTCCCCGCAGGTTCCTGCAGGAGATGCTTGAAAACAAGACGGGCCAGCTGGTCTATTCGTGGCAGAATCCCGGGGAGAAGGAACCACGGACAAAACTTTGTATTTTTAACTATATCCCCGAATATGACTGGATTGTCGCCTCTTCCAGTTACCAGGAGGAGTTCTTCAAGCCTCTTCAGACCATCAACAAAATCATTATCTCGATTTTTGCCGCAACCCTCCTGATGGTCCTGACGCTGACCTATGGGATCAGCAACTCCATCACCCGGCCTCTGCAGAAGCTGAGGCAGTATTTTGAAAATGCCTCAGCTGGTGATTTTTCACAGCGCATGATTACATCATCGGGGGATGAGATCGGGCAGTTATCGCAATATTTCAACAAATTTATGGTGCAATTGACTGAGTACAGCGATGATTTGAAAAAACAGATCCAGGTCCGCAGAGAGGTGGAAAACACCCTGTGCGAGAGCGAGGAGCGATACCGTTCCATCATGGAGGCAGCTGCCGACCCCATCATCATCTATGATATGGACGGCAAGGTCATCTATTTTAACCCGGCTTTCAGCCAGGTCTTCGGGTGGGATCTTGGGGAATGCCAGGGGAGGAAGATGGACTATTTCGTGCCGCAGGAGAGTTGGGAGGAGACGGGCGTCATGATCAGGACCATCCTTTCAGGAGAGATTGTGCCGGCGACGGAAACCAAACGTTATACGAAAGAGGGCGACGTCCTGAATGTCAGCGTCAGCGGAGCCGTCTATCGGGACAGCAGCCAGGCGCTGGCCGGGAGCGTTATCATCCTCAGGGATATTACCGAGAACAAACGTTTGACCAGACAGCTGATGGATATCGGCGATCATGTCCGTCAAAACATCGGTCAGGATCTTCATGACGATCTCTGTCCGCACCTCATCGGGATTGCCGGACTGACGGCAGTCCTTGAGTCCAATCTGGAAAAGGAATCCAAAGAAAATTCCATTCTGGCGGGAAAGATAGAGAAGTTGATCGAAGAGGCCACGGGCAAGGCCCGCGATCTGGCACGGGGGCTGTGTCCGGTTCACCTGGTCTCTCATGGCCTGCAGTCGGCGCTCAATGAGATTGCCGTCAAGACTGAACAGATGTCGGGGCTTTCCTGCCGCTTCAATGGCGACGAAAAAGTTGACATCGACGATAATACGGTGGCAACCCACCTGTATTACATCGCCCAGGAGGCGGTGAATAATGCAGTGAAACATGCGGAGGCGGATTGTATTGATGTGTCTTTATATCAGAAAGACGGGTATATCCATCTTGGTATCAGCGATAACGGGAAGGGGCTCGGCGCCGGATCCTCCACCCATGGCATCGGCATGCTGATCATGCAATACAGGGCAAGTGTGATAGGCGCCGGTATGGAGATCAAGACGGGCAGCCCTGCGGGGACCGCGATTCACGTCTATATGAAGGGGCAGAGGTAGCGGTCTTTTGCCTGGATGAAGGCAGGCAGAAGGCGCTGATGGCTTGGGAATATTAACAGGATTTGGTGGATCTGATGAAGCAGGGGGAAAAGTTTAAGGTCTTGATTGTCGATGATCATCCCATATTCTGTCTGGGAATGAGCGAGCTTATCAATAAGGAGAACGATCTTTTCGTCTGCGGCAGCGTCGAGAGCGCGAAGAAGGCCTGCGAGGCCATAAGCAAACTTACTCCCGATCTGGCCATTGTGGATATTTCATTGAAAGACGGCAATGGTATTGATCTGGTGGGGAAGATCAAGGCTCACTTCGCCGGCCTGCCTGTCCTGGTCTTGTCCATGTATGATGAGTCGCTCTACGCCGAGCGGGCCCTCATGGCCGGTGGGCGGGGCTATATCATGAAGCAGGAGGCCGTGGGGTCGGTGGTGAAGGCCATCCGGACTGTTCTTGCAGGAGATGTCTATGCCAGCGCCGCGGTCAAGGAAAAGGTTTTTCAGCGGCTGACATCACCTCAGTTGACCTCCGGGAAGTCCCCTCTGGATGTCCTGACCAACAGGGAACTGGAAGTCTTCCGTCTGGTGGGCGAGGGGTTGTCCACCAAGGAGATTGCAGAACGTCTGCGTCTGAGCATCAAGACGATCGGCACCTACCGGGAGAATATCAAAGAAAAATTGAACCTGAAGCACTTTACCGAGCTGGTGAAATTTGCGGTGCACTGGTCGGAGAAGATCCAGCGGTGACGGTCTTGCAGCGGGCCTAGAGTCCTTTCAGGAATTCGGATATTCCCTTTCGTATTTCGTCCAGCGCTGCTCCGGAGGCGAAGCTTTGGGATGCGTTGACGCGCGTATGGATCTGCTGGGCTTTTTCAGCCATTTCGGTAAATCCGCATTGCAGCAGGATTCCTTTGAGTTTATGGGCCTGGTGGCCCAGAGCGGAAGGGTTGTTTTCCTTCAGGGCTTTGGAGGCTTCCGCCAGGATTTCCACCATGTTCTCCCTGGCAATAGCCATCAGCCGGGCAACCTGATCGTCGGCGAGCTCGGTGGCCGTTTTAATATACTGAAAGACCTGCATGGTTGCATCGGCTGCGGCTGGAGTTGGATCGCAGCTTTCGGTCTGCCTGGTCTGTTCGGTTTGTTTTTTATCCGTTACATCAACATAATATTCGATGATCTGTATCAGCTCTCCGGTCTGGTCGTAGATCGGGGACCCGTGGACTTCAACGATTTCCTTCTGTCCGTCTGCGTTCAGATGGACACGCTCGACCACGACGGCAGATCCGCTTTTTCTGATTTCCGTAATGAGACAGGGATGGCCGCCGTCCCTGCAGGATTGCGTCAGGCCATCGGCGAGCAGGGGGCAGGTCATTTGGGAGCCGGAAGGCGCAATTCGGGCATTTTTATTTGCCAGAACGATTTCATGGGTCCTGACATCGATAACATAAAAAGGATGGGGAAAAGCGTTTATCACAGAGTCAAGAAATTGATTCAGACCATTGAGTTGCAGCGTGCGCTGTTCAACCTGTGCTGCAAGGTTGTCATGCAGGTCCTTTGCGGCATGGAGAGTGTGGCTGGTCAGTGACATGACACAATAGATAAAGACGGCTCCTCCGAAAAAAAGAGCGCCGGTGAGGAGATCCAAAGGGACACTGAAGGCTGTCGGCCGGAGGAGAAGATATCCGCAAGAGCCGAAGACGAAACAGCCTATGCTGGAGGCCAGCAATACCCAACTGGGTTTGAATGATGGAGGGACGGCCTCCTGCAGGTGCCGGCTGGTATACATCGACACGATGAGCACCAAGGCTCCTGCGGCGATCATGATCACTGGTATTGCATTCATGTCTTCGACGTTGTCGGTGCCTCCCTGCGACTGGCCGGGAGAGTAACCGTCCTCCGGTCTCGGCTGAAGGACGCCTGAGGGCTGTTTTTGGTCCCGGTTCTTTGTTGCTTGTAGGCTATCATCGGACATTCTGTTCGTGGGGTCAAGAAAAAGCATCTCCGCCGGAAAAAAATATGCATACCCCAATACCCGGAATTTTTAGTAAAATCCAGGGATATATTTTCCTGCAGGACAGCATCGGCTTTTGCCGGAGACCTCTTGTGTCAAGCTCGCCTTGACAAAACAAATTTATTCTATATAGAGTTCCAGTAAATACTGGGAGTGACAGCCGGGCGTGCCGGGGAGTGGCATGTGCGGATTGAAAACCAGGTTGCCGGTTGGATGCATCCTTTTTTTCCGGATCGAGGAAGGCGGCAGTAACGAGAAGCGGTCCGGGCCAGGTATGTTGTGCGCTTGGGTCAAAAGTTCCGGAAAATTGGGGGGAATATCATATGCGGGTTCAATGCCATGGGGCTGACTAGATGCAAGGAATGCAGACATGTAATAAATTCATCTGCCGGGGAATGCCCCTACTGCGGCAGCACCCGGTGGAAGTCCTTAATTCATTTCATGCTGATCCTTGCGGGGATCGTTACTTTTCTGATTGTTGCCTATCTGATATCGCCTCTTTCGCGTTAATCGCACAGAGGAGACTTTTCCTGTAGAGCCGGCCGGTTGAAATCTGTGTATTCCAGCTGTGGGGCCACTTGCGGTCCGCTGACCGTCGAGCCGTATAACCGGTATCTGCAGGAAAGGTGCGGGGAGCTCTCCGGCCTTCGTGAAGAGCCGTTTCAGGCCTGAGACGCGCGGCGGCCGAAGGCGATTCCCAGCCGTTTCATTTTCTTGCGCAGGGTCGAAGGATGGACGTTCAGCCGCAGGGCGGCGCCGTTCTCGCCTTCGACCCGGCCATGGCACAGCGACAGGACCTCTTTGATATGCCGGCTCATGGCGGCGTCCAGCTCGAGGGGGTTCCCGCCGGTCGCCCCGCAGCCCAGCTCCGGCCGCGCCGGCGTGGCCGCCTGGAGTTTCGTGTCCAGATCGTTGAAAGACAGCAGAGCCCCTTTGCTGACAATCAGCTCGCGTTCGACCGCATTCTCCAGTTCCCGGACATTTCCCGGCCAGTTGTACTGCATCAGGCGATCCAGGGCGCCGGGCGCCAGGGAGGGGATGCGGGCCGCTTTCATCTCCATGGATTTCTTCTGGATGAAGTGCTGGGCCAGGACGGGGATGTCCTCGGGGCGCTGGCGCAGGGGCGGGATGGTAATCGGAAAGACCCGCAGGCGGAAATAGATGTCCTCGCGAAAGCGGCCTTCGGCCAGCATTTTTTCAAGATTGCGATGGGTGGCGGCGATGACCCGGATATCCACCTGAATGGTCTCGGTGCCGCCGACCCGTTCGATCTCTTTTTCCTGCAGGACCCGCAGCAGGCGGACCTGGGCCTCAAGAGACAGTTCACCGATCTCGTCGAGAAAAATTGTTCCGCAATCGGCCCGTTCGAACCGTCCCCGTTTTTGCAGCAGGGCCCCGGTAAAGGCCCCTTTCTCATGACCGAACAGCTCGCTGTCCATCAGCGTTGGCGGGATGGCGCCGCAATTCACCCGGATAAATGGCCCGTTGGAGCGCAGAGAGATGTTGTGGATGGCGTTGGCGATGACCTCCTTGCCGACGCCGGTCTCACCCATGAGCAGCACCGGACTTTTGAGCGGCGCCACCTGCCGGACAAGATCCATGACCCGCTTCAATCCGAATTCTGCGCCGATGACCTCGCCGCCGGAGAGGGTGCGCAGTTCGTCCTGAAGGTAGCGGTTGTCGTCGGCCAGCGTATCGCGCAGGGACTGGAGTTCCCGGTAGCGGAGGCTGTTGGTGAGGGCGATGGCGAAGGGTTTGTTGAGAAGGGAGAGCAGGCCGACATGATGGCGGTTGAATTTGATGTCCGGTTCGCTGAAGACCGACAGCGTGCCGACAAATTTTCCCTCCAGGGCCAGATCGAGAAGCAGGCCCGGATGATCTTCGATGCCCAACTGGCGGACCACCGGTCCGGCCACCGCGTCGTCTCCTGAGCGTTCCATCAGCTTGGCCCGGTTCGAACGCTGTTCCTCAACCTGGCGCCTGCCGCGGGCAGACAGCGGGGTGCGCAGCGCCATGGCCCGGCAGCTGTCTATGGTGGCCATGGCGATGGTCTCGACAATGCCCAACTGGCGGTCATAGATATGAAACGACATGCTGGTGGCGGGCAGATAGCGCGAGAGATACTGCAGGCACTGCTGCATGGCGCTCTCAATCTCCAGACTGCCGCAGATACGCAAGGTAGCCTCGCGGAAGAATTCGCTCTCGTCAATAGTCATGGCGGGTCTCCTTTAAAACTGGACTATATTCCAGTTTAATAAATTTCTGGAATATAGTCCAGTTTAATCTGTTCTATGGGGTGGAAGTGCCGGTGGCTGCGTTGGAGTATAACGATATGATACACTATTTTATGATTGCATGATTTTTGCTAGAGAACAGGAGGCACGTAAAATAAATGTACGCAGATGCACAGACAAAGGAGCCCCTCATGAGAGACGTAGTGATAGCAGGCGCCTGCCGGACGGCAATCGGTGCCTTCGGTGGATCATTAAAAAGTATGAACGGTCCTCAGTTGGCCGCTGTGACCATGGCAGAGGTCGTTAAACGAGCGGGTATCAATCCGGCCATCATAGATGACGTCCGGTATGGCTGCTGTATGGAACATCATGACAACCTCAATGTTGCCAGGGTGGCGGCCTTGCTGGCCGGGATACCGGAGACGGTGCCGGCGGCAACTGTGAACCGTGTCTGCATATCCGGAATGGAGGCCGTTATTTCAGGTATGGCCATGATCCAGGCGGGTATGGCGGAAGTGATCCTTGCGGGCGGCGTGGAGCATATGTCCGGCGTTCCTTTTACCGTGCCCAGCGCCCGCTGGGGGGCGCGGCTCCAGGATCAGGGCTTCGTCGACGCGATGATCCATGCCCTGCACTGCGGCTCCTACATGCTGCCTCTGGGGACCGATGCACCCCTGGAGACCGGTGAGGCTCCGGCTTCCCTGTTTGTCGGAAAGCCCTACATCATGGGCCATACCGCTGAATTCATCGCCCAAAAAATGGGTATCAGCCGGGAAGAGATGGACGAAGTCGCCCTGCGCAGCCAGAACAATGCCGAAAGGGCCACCAATGACGGCTCCTTTGCCGCGGAGATTGTTCCGGTTGCCATTCCGCGCCGGAAAAATGAGCCACTCCTGTTCGACAAGGACGAGCATTTCCGGCCCGGGCTGACCATGGATCAGCTGCGCAAGCTGCCGCCTGCCTTCGTGCCGGGGACAGGCAAGGTCACCGCCGGCAATGCCAGCGGTCTCAATGACGGGTCCGCCGCCATGATGATCATGTCGGCGGATAAGGCGCGGGAGCTGGGAGTGAAACCTCTGGCCAGGATCCGGGCCGTGGGCCGGGGCGCCTGTCATCCTGCGGTGATGGGCCTGTCGCCAGTACCCGCTGTTCGCGATCTTATGACCCGCAGCGGGCTGGGCATGGCCGACTTCGACATGGTGGAGGTCAACGAGGCCTTCGCCGCTCAATACATCGGCTGTGAGCGGGAGCTGGGATTAAATCGGAAAATCACCAACGTCAACGGATCGGGCATAGGCCTGGGGCATCCCGTGGGTGCAACCGGCTGCAGGATCATGGTCACTCTTCTCCATGCCATGGAAAAACGGGGAAAGGGCCTGGGGCTTGCCACCCTCTGCGGCGGAGGCGGCGTCTCCATGGCCTGTGCGCTGGAGATGCTGTAAAGGCACGCCGTGGCGGGCGGCTGACGGCAGCGGCAGTGCCTGTTTTGCCGCTGCACTTTGTGGTAAACGGGTTTTTTTCTTGGAATTTTCTCGGAATAGTTTGATATCTGGGGTAGAATTCACCTGTTAGCCTGACGCTTGGGTCCTTTTCTGTGGAGCGGCCTGAAGGGAAGAGGCTGGCTTCAGGAGAAGACCCCTCCGTCAGCATAGAGAGCAGCACCTGATAAGGAGTTCGCAAATGAGCCATCCTCATGTGAATTACGAATTGCTGACACCCGTGAATTTTGTTAAACGCAGTGCGGAGGTCTATCCCGGCAAGCTTGCGGTCGTCAGTGGAGAGAAACGCTACACCTACGGGGAACATTTCGCCCGCATCAACAGACTGGCCAGCGCCTTGAAAAAATTGGGTGTCGGCCGTGGTGACAAGGTGGCCATCATCTCCCCCAACACCGCGCCCATGCTGGAGGCGCATTTCGCTGTACCCATGATCGGCGCCGCCCTGGTCCCGGTAAACATCCGTCTTTCCGGCCCCGAAGTTTCGTATATTCTTAATCATTCTGATACTAAAGTCTGTCTGGTCGACAATGAGTTCGCCGATTCCGTCAGAGCTGCGCTTGACGATCTGAACGGGATCGCCGTCTTTGTCAATATTTGTGATGCCAGCGACGCTTGCCCGCTTCCCGGGACCGATTATGAATCCCTGCTGCTGACTGGCAGTCCAGACCCTATGGCTATCGATATCGAAGACGAAAGGGGGGTCTGTTCTCTCAACTATACCAGCGGCACTACCGGTCAGCCCAAAGGGGTCATGTATCATCATCGCGGCGCCTATCTGAACAGCCTGGGAAACTGTCTGGAGACTGGCATGACCAGCGAATCCGTCTACCTGTGGACCCTCCCTATGTTCCACTGCAACGGCTGGTGCTTCCCCTGGGCCGTCACTGCCGCCGCCGCCACCCATATCTGTCTGCGCAAGGCGACGCCTGAAAATATCTTCCGGCTGATAATGGCTGAAAAGGTGAGCCATATGTGCGCTGCGCCCATCGTCCTCATCGGAATGGCCAATCACCCGGATTTTGATGGCCTGAAGCTGTCACGGACGCTGACAACCGTTGTGGGCGGGGCGCCGCCATCTCCCACCATCGTCCAGAAGATGGAATCCATCGGTGCCAGGGTGCACCATGTGTATGGTCTTACCGAGGTCTACGGCCCTTACACGATCTGCGCCTGGCATGAGGAATGGAACGCGCTGCCGGCAGGCGAACAGGCGGCGATCCGGGCGCATCAGGGTGTGGCCTATACGGTGAGTCAGTTCATTGACGTCCTTGATTCGACCACTGCGGAGGCGGTGCCAAGGGACGGCAAGACCATTGGCGAGGTGGTCATGCGCGGCAACATTGTGATGCTCGGATACTATAAAGATCCCGAGGCCACAGCCAAGGCCTTTAAAGGAGACTGGTTCCACTCCGGCGACCTGGCGGTGATTCATCCCAATAATTACATCCAGATCCTTGATCGTGAAAAGGATATCATCATTTCCGGCGGTGAGAATATCGCCACTGTGGAGTTGGAAAACGTTCTCTACCGGCATCCCGACGTGATGGAGGTGGCGGTGGTGGCGGTGCCCGATGAAAAATGGGGCGAGGTGCCCAAGGCCTTTGTGACGCCCAAGCCGGGCTGCAATCCTGCCGCTGAAGAACTGATAGCGTTCTGCAAGGAGAACCTTGCCCGTTTCAAGGCCCCGAAATATATTGAATTTACTGAACTTCCCAAGACATCGACCGGTAAGGTCCAGAAATTTTTACTGCGGCGCAAGGAGTGGGAAGGACGGAACCTGAAGGTCAACTGATCCAAAGAGGCGGGGCGGCCCGTTCGTGTCTTCTAGGTTAAGAACCTGGCGCCTTTCAGATTATCGGGCAATGAAATATCGGCTTTTCTCCGATTGAAGAATGGTGGCCGGTCAAATAGTATGCCCCGCATCCTGCCCGTCGGCGGGCTTTTGGTCCGGTCCCGGCCTGCCGGGCAGTCCCTCTCACAATTACCTTCTTGAGGAGAAAAACGTGGCATATACAACACTGGAATGTACTGTCGAAGACGGAGTCGCGATCATCACCATCACGCGTCCTAAGGCTCTTAACGCCTTGAATTCAAAGACCTTGGAGGAGTTGGCCCAGGCTTTCGACCAGATCGCCGCAGAAGAGGATATCCGGGTATTGATCCTGACGGGAAGCGGGGAGAAGGCCTTTGTCGCCGGGGCCGACATAGGTGAAATGTCAACCTTTACCCCGCTGCAGGCCAGGGCCTTCGCCCGTAAGGGACAGGCCGTCATCAGCAGAGCGCAGGGTCTGGCCATTCCCGTTATTGCGGCGGTAAACGGCTATGCCCTGGGCGGAGGCTGCGAACTGGCGCTGGCCTGTGATTTTATTTATGCCTCCGACAAGGCGATTTTCGGCCTGCCGGAGATCAACCTGGGCCTGATCCCCGGTTTTGGCGGCACGCAGCGTCTGCCCCGGCTCATCGGCCCCCATGCGGCCAAGGAGATGATCCTGACCGGCAGGTATGTGCCGGCCCAGGAGGCTCATCGCATAGGGCTTGTCACGCAGGTCTTTGCGCCTGCAGAGCTTATGGAAGGGGCTTTGGCCACGGCAAAGACCATGGCCTCGAAGGGGAAGACCGCTCTGCGGGCGGCCAAGCATGCGGTCGGCCAGGGGCTGAATGCGGATCTTTGCACGGGCCTCGGCATCGAATGCGATGCCTTTGCCCTCTGCATGGCAAGTCCCGATGCCAGGGAAGGGACCGGGGCTTTTTTGGAGAAACGCAAGCCGGTGTTTACCGGGAAGTTGAACGGGTGAGAGCTGTTTCTTCGGGAGTGCAGTGTCGGTAATCCTTTGGGCGTTTCTTCCGGATACGAAGAGGCGATATCTGTAAATGATTTGTAATTACCACAAATTAATTGAGAATATAAGGAGATATGACCATGAACAAAGCTGTAATCGTAAGCGGAAGCCGCACTGCGGTGGGGACCTTTGGCGGGGCTTTGAAAGATGTAGCGGCAATGCAGCTTGGCGCCACCGTCCTCAGGGAGACACTCCAAAAGGCAGGCCTCAGGCCATCAGCCAGCAACACTATGATAATGGCCGGACCGGACAGGCTTCAGGGCCAGGGACCCATCGCCCTTGAGGTTAAGCACAACTCCTGGGACAAGGCGACAGTGCCGGTGACCATTGATGAGGTCATCATGGGCAATGTCCTGCAGGCAGGCCAGGGACAGAATCCGGCCCGGCAGGCCATGATCACGGCCGGGATCCCCAAGGAAACTCCGGCAGTCACCATCAACAAGATCTGCGGCTCCGGTCTGAAGGCTATTGCCCTGGGCGCCCAGGCCATCATGGCTGGTCAGGCCGAGGTCATTCTGGCCGGCGGCATGGAGAGCATGAGCCGTGCCCCGCTGGCCCTGCCCAAAGCCCGCTGGGGCTATCGCATGGAGTTGTCCGGGACCGGCGAGATTTCCGACCTGATGGTCTTTGATGCCCTCTATGAGATCTTTTACGGCTATCACATGGGGGTGACCGCTGAAAACATCGCCAAACTCTATGCCATCAGCCGTGAGGATCAGGACAAGCTCAGCGTGTTGAGCCATGCCCGTGCCTGCAAGGCCAGGGCCGAAGGGATTTTTGTCCCGGAGATCGTGCCGATCAGGATCAAATCACGGAAGGAGGAGATCCTTTTCGCCGCCGACGAGCGGCCCATGGATACCAATATGGAAAAGATGGCGCGCTTGAAACCTGCCTTCGATCCTGCCGGCACCGTTACTGCGGGCAACGCCTCGGGCATCAATGACGGCGCCGCCTCGGTATTAATGATGAGCGAGGCCAAGGCCAAAGAGCTCGGGCTTTCGCCCATCGTCACCATCGAGGGCTTTGCGTCCGGCGGGCTCGATCCGGCCTATATGGGACTTGGCCCGGTGCCTGCGGTCCGCCAGGTGCTCAGCCGACTGAAGATGACTGTGGCCGATCTTGATATGATCGAACTCAACGAGGCTTTTGCGTCCCAGGCGATTGGCTGCATGCTGGAGCTTGGCATCGAGATCGAGAAGCCCAACGAACTGGGCAGTGGCATCTCCATGGGACATCCCGTGGGAGCAACAGGCGCGCGGCAGATGGTCACCGGCATGTATCAGATGGAGAGAAAGGGCTATTCGACCGGACTAATCAGTATGTGTATTGGCGGCGGCATGGGCATGGCCATGGTGGTGAGCCGATAGGCCAAGCCAGCATGGCTGGGCCTGAATGATCAGCCAAGGTTAAACAAGAAATCTCGTCATTTCAGTATGGTACATCCAGATAATGAAGAGACTTTTATAGAAAACGGCATTCGAACTGTTGTCTTACTCATTTTTTTTAATCCAACGGAGTGATTGGTGTTATGGAAATACAAACTTTAGGTGTTATCGGGGCTGGACAGATGGGTGGCGGAATCGCGCAAGTCGCTGCGGCTAGCGGCCTTCAGGTCATTCTGCATGATATAAAAACCGAGTTCGTCGAAAAGGGGATTGGCCAGATCCGTGACAATCTGCAACGGCTGGTGGAAAAAGGCCGTCTTCCGGACAAGGAGAAGGACGAGATCCTGGGACGCATCACAGCCTCAGTTGATCTGAAGAATATGGCCACCGCCGATTTCGTCGTCGAGGCGGCGTCCGAGAACGAGAAGATCAAATTCGAGCTCTTTGAGACCTTGGACAGGGTCTGCCCTCCGCATGCGATTCTGGCCTCTAATACCTCGTCCATTCCCATCGGCAGGATCGCCGCAACGACGAGAAGGCTTGACAAGGTCATCGGCATGCACTTTATGAATCCGGTGCCGGTCATGCAGCTGGTCGAGCTCATCCGCGGCCTGGCCACCTCTGACGAGACCTATGCGATTACCAGGGACCTGACCTTGCGATTTGGAAAAACACCGGCACAGGCTAATGATTTCCCAGGATTTATTGCAAACAGGATACTGCTTCCCATGATCAATGAGGCCATCTTCTGCCTCTATCACGGGGTCGGCAGCCGTGAGGACATCGACACGGTGATGAAGTTGGGCATGAACCATCCCATGGGGCCGTTGGCCTTGGCCGATCTTATCGGTCTCGATACCTGTCTGGCGATCATGAATACCCTGCAGCAGGGACTCGGAGATCCCAAATATCGTCCCTGCCCGCTGCTTCGTCAGTATGTAGAGGCCGGATGGCTGGGACGCAAGTCCGGCCGCGGATTTTATACCTATACCAAGTAAAAAAACGGGAGGGAGGCAATGGTTCTCGATGCCTTTCAGGATCACTATCCCGACGAGTTCGCCCATTGCTACGGCTGCGGAAGGCTCAATGAGCATGGTCTGCAGATAAAGAGCTATTGGGACGGCGACGAGACGGTCTGTCATTTTACCCCGGATTCTCGATATACTGGCGGATTTCCTGGGTTTCTGTATGGTGGCATGATCGCCTCGCTCCTTGATTGCCATGGGGCGGCGACGGCATCGGCAGCCAAGGCGCGGGCCGAGGGAAGCTCATTATCCCGGTTTGTAACCGCCTCCCTGCAGGTGGATTTCCGGGCCCCGACCCCCGTTGATACCGAGCTTGAAATACGGGGCAGGGTGACAGAGATAAAAGGGCGCAAGGTCCTTGTTTCCCTGACCCTTTCTGCAGACGGCAAGCTGTGTGCCGAAGGGAAGGCGGTGATGGTCCAGATTCCCGAGGGGACCGCGCCCTTGCCTGAAAAAAGGAATTCCTGATAATATCCATTTATAATAGAGTGTAAATACATTAAAAAGGAGAGGCTGTAATGAATTTTGAACTTACCGAAGAGCAGAATCTGATCCGGGACATGGTCCGTGAATTTGCCGAGAAAGAGGTGGCGCCCTCGGCTGCCCAGCGTGACGAAGAGGAGCATTTCGACCGGCCGCTGATGTTCGGACGGCTGGCGGAGCTGGGACTCACCGGGATCGTCTTCCCCGAGAAATACGGCGGTGCCGGGGCCGATTACATCAGCTATGCCATAGCCGTGGAAGAGTTGTCGCGGGTCTGCGCCTCCACCGGCGTCACCCTGTCGGCCCATCTGTCGCTGGGGGCCAACCCCATCTATCTCTTTGGTACGGAAGAACAGAAGATGAAGTTCCTGGCGCCTTTGGCACAGGGACAGAAGATGGGCGCCTTCGGTCTGACCGAGCCTTCCGCAGGTTCCGATGCCGGCGGCACCAAAACCACCGCCGTCCTGGAAGGCAATGAATGGGTTCTGAACGGGACCAAGATTTTCATAACCAATGCCGGCGAGGCTGATACCTATGTGGTCTTTGCCCGCACCGACAAGAATGCCAAAAAACATCATGGCATCAGTGCGTTTATCGTCGAGAAAGGCACTCCCGGTTTTTCCTTCGGCAAGAAGGAAAAGAAGATGGGGATTCGTTCCTCGCCCACAATGGAGCTGGTTTTTGAAGGATGCCGGATCCCCAAGGAGAATCTGCTGGGTGAAGAAGGAAAGGGATTCAAGGTTGCGATGAAGACCCTGGACGGCGGCCGGATAGGCATCGCCTCCCAGGCTCTGGGCATCGCGCAGGGCGCACTGGATGCAGCTGTCGCCTATACAAAAGAGCGTAAGCAGTTTGATGTCAGCATCGCTACCTTCCAGGGCGTGCAGTTTCAATTGGCCGACATGGCCACCCAGGTGGAGGCTGCGCGGCTTCTGGTCTACAATGCCGCCTATCGCGCCAGCGCCGGACTTTCCTATTCACAGGAGTCGGCCATGGCAAAACTGATGGCGAGCGAGACCGCGATGAAGGTCACCACCCAGTCGGTGCAACTCCATGGCGGCTATGGCTATACCCGCGAATTTCCCGTTGAAAGAATGATGCGGGATGCCAAGATCACTGAGATCTACGAAGGCACCAGCGAGGTTCAGCGGATAGTCATCGGCTCGGCCCTGACCCGCTGATCGACGGAACGCTGTTGAACGGTCGTTACCCCGGCGCAAGCCGGGGTTTCCGTGTTTTTAAGGCAAGGGGAACCGTGGCGAATCGACAGGCGCTTCTCTCTGGTGCGGGGACGGAATCCGCGTGATAATTTTTCCGGATTGTCAATTTTAATGCATTCGCTGATAATCGCTGTTAAAGAGATGAGCCTGGGAGTCGTAGAGAGGCGTGGAGCTGACAGGGAGCTATTTTGAAAACGGCCTGCCTGCAGGCAAGGAAGAAAGGAAGAAGGAGGGAAGAATGGAAGCGAGCCGTGAGATCTATTGGAATATCGGTCATGGATGGACGACACTTTTACCGATGTATCTGCTGGCGTTCGGCGCCATGGCGGTATTGGTATACGGTTTTTTGAGGGGTCTGAAGGTCTACAGGCTGGGCAAGGCCATCAACCGGACAGACCATCCTGTAGAGCGGTTGATCGGCGCGTTGAAGACCGTACTGTTCCAGAACAAAGTGATCCGGGTCCGCTGGCCGGGGCTGGCCCACGGGCTGTTCTTCTGGAGTTTTGCGCTGCTTTTCATAGGCACCCTGCTGATCATGGGCCAGGCGGATTTTATGGACCTGCTCTTCGGGGTGAAATTTTTGAAGGGGTGGTTCTATGAGGGTTTCTGCATAGTCCTCAATATCGCCGGGCTCGTCGCCATCGTGAGCATGGGGGCGATGTTCGTGCGCCGTTATGTCTTTACCCCCAAGGGTCTGGAGACCAGCTGGCAGGATGCCTTCATGCACGGCATCCTCTTCGTGATCCTGTTCACGGGCTTTGTTCTGGCAGGGGCCAGAATGGCGGTCACCGAACTGGGAACGCCGCTGTCCTACTGGTCGCCGGTAGGGCTTGTCTTCGCCAAGGCCATGGCCGGGATGGGCGAGGACAACCTGCGGGCCCTGCATGCGGCAACCTGGTGGTTTCACCTGCTGCTGGCCGTGACCTTCATTGCCTCCATTCCCTATACGAAGTTCCGGCACATCTTCACGACCAGCATCAATATGTTCTTTGCCGATCGGGGACCCATCGGCAAATTGTCCACCATCGATATGGAAAATGAGGAGGCGGAGAGCTTTGGCGCCGCAGTCCTGACCGATCTTACCTGGAAGGATATCTTCGACACCGACGCCTGCACCAAATGCAAGCGCTGCCAGGACCGTTGTCCGGCCTGGGCCACCGACAAGCCGCTGTCGCCGATGAAGGTCATAATCCAGATCGGCGAGATCGCCTTCACGAATCCCGAGGCAAACCTGATCGAGACCATCGGCAAAGATGCGCTCTGGTCCTGCACCACCTGCCGTGCCTGCCAGGATATCTGTCCTGCGGGCATTGAGCATGTGAACAAGATCGTCGAGATGCGCAGGAATATGGTGCTGATGGAGGGCGAGTTCCCCGGTGAAGAGGTGATGACGGCCATGGAGCAGACCGAGGTCAACGGCAATCCGCTGGGTGTGGGCTATGCCTCACGAGGCGAATGGGCGGAGAAGCTCGGGGTGAAGACCCTGGCCGAGGATCCGGAGGTGGATATCCTCTATTTCGTGGGCTGTTACGCTTCCTTTGATAAGCGCAATATAGCGGTAGCCACGAGCTTCATCACCCTCTGCCGGGCTGCGGGGCTTAAGGTCGGCATCCTGGGCAAGGAAGAGAAATGCTGCGGCGAGCCCATGCGAAAGATGGGCAACGAGTACCTCTACCAGACTCTCGCCAACGAAAACATTGAAGCCATCAAGGGTTACGGGGTGAAGAAGATCGTCACCACCTGCCCGCATTGTTACAACACCCTGGCCAAGGACTATCGCGACCTTGGGCTGGAGACGGAGGTGGAGTCCTATGTGGTCTTCCTGAAGGGACTGTTGCAATCAGGCAGGCTGAAGATCAAGTCGGAGGGGCTTTCCTGCACCTACCACGATTCCTGCTATCTTGGCCGGCATAATGGCATCTACGATGAACCGCGGTCGCTGATTCTGGCTGCCGGAGGGCGGATTGCCGAGATGGAGAAGTGCGCCGACCAGTCCTTCTGCTGCAGCGCCGGAGGCGGCAGGATCATGGCCGAGGAGAAGCTTGGAAGCCGGATCAATATCAAGCGGGTTCAGATGGCGGCCGACACCCGGGCCGATACCCTGATCTCCAACTGTCCTTTCTGCCTCACCATGTTTGAAGACGGGGTGAAGGGTGCGGATCTGGAAGGGAAACTGCGTCCCCGCGATATAGCCGAGGTTCTGGCGGAGCGTCTGGAGGCATAGAAAAGGGCAGGATTGCACAGAATAGACGGTGAGGATCTCAGCACCAGCCAGCAAGGCTGGACCGGAATGACCAGCCTGGGCGATACATGAAAGCTCGTCATTTCAGTATGGCCTGGCCAGCATCAAAACGAGAATTTCTTATAAAGTATAAGGAGGACGGTAATGAATATACTGGTATGTATCAAACAGGTTCCTGATATGG
>Ga0214248_1000026_pt1 | contig 87920 bp, 65 predicted proteins | sample TroBogypolimnion_10_FD_153086 | JGI IMG/M metagenome (GOLD analysis project Ga0214248, IMG submission 153086) | Freshwater microbial communities from Trout Bog Lake, WI - 15JUN2009 hypolimnion | ecosystem: Environmental > Aquatic > Freshwater > Lake > Hypolimnion/Profundal zone | place: Trout... | reverse complement strand
CCATATCAGGAACCTGTTTGATACATACCAGTATATTCATTACCGTCCTCCTTATACTTTATAAGAAATTCTCGTTTTGATGCTGGCCAGGCCATACTGGAATGACGAGCTTTCATGTATCGCCCAGGCTGGTCATTCCGGTCCAGCCTTGCTGGTTACAAATTAAATCAGCACCGGCATACAATCATATTCCTTACGTAAAGGTCAAGTAAAATATTCCACTCCGGGGAAAGAACCGCAAGGATGCGCCCAATTGCTTTGTTATTATACGATTATTGTTTTACGTTGACTCCGGGAAAAAGGAACGCTATTATTCATAATATGTTACGTAAAGGTGAATGAACAGAACAACCGGCAGGATTTCGGCGCCGACAGAGGATTTTTCGGGTATTGTGCCCGGCATCAAAATACATTGGACTCATGCATGAGCAATCAAAAAAACGTACAGATCGGTGAACTGGCAAAAAGACTCGGGATTACAACACGCACTATCCGCTACTACGAGGAAATTGGTCTCATGGGGCCGCCTGAACGGCTTGTCGGCGGCACCCGCACCTTCAACAAGAACGACATCCTGCGCCTGAAGTTTATTCTCAAGCTCAAAGAACTGGGAATATCTCTGAATGAAATGCAGGAACTGGCCGAGCATTTCGATATCCATAAACAGGATTTTGACACCATTACCCCAAAACTGATAGAGATTCTGGATCTCCATATCTCCAAGGTCGATGAAAAAATCGCCAATCTCTCCTCTCTGCGTAACGAGATTGTCGATTACCGGGTCCGTATCATGGATATCCTGAACAAACAATAACCGTCCCTCTCCATTCTCCGGCGGCAAACGCATTTCCTGCAAAAGGGCAACACGCGCCCGCCCAGGAGATTTCAGTTGAAGTCTTCCGTTCCAGAAACAGGAGACTCGGGCAGACCCGACCCGCTTTCCGCTTCGTCCCTGCCCCTGTTTTTTTATTCACAAACCTCTTCCAAGCGGGACAGAGAGCCAGAAACCTAACATATCGGCATCAATATTGCATTCAAAATTGAGCAGACTCGGGAGCCGGATTCTTGAGGCGACCGTCTGAAATATCATTCCTTTTTCTTTTCATAGAGGCTCAGTTATGAACTACATCGTCAGGGATCTCATGGTGCCAATCTCGGAATACTCCACCATTCCCGAGGGCTCTACTCTTTTTGAAGCCGTTGTGGCCTTGGAGAATGCCAAAATCGAACATGATCGGGCCGTCTACTCCCATGGTATGGTCCTGATCATGGGGAAAAATAAAATGGTGCTCGGCAAACTCAGCCAGTTGGATATTCTCAGATCCTTAGCGCCCAGAGACACATTCACAGACAAACTCGATGAGATGGGCAAATTCGGCTTCAGTTCCAACTTTATTTCCACGATTCGTGAAGAGCACCGGACGAAGAAGACCTCCCTGGAGGAATTCTACACGCAGCCGGAAACATTGAATATGAAGGTGGAAGATTTCATGAAGACCATTACTGCACATGAATTCGTCGACGAGAATACATCCCTGGATGCGGCGGCGCACATTATGTTTATGAAAAACCGTCTTTCTCTGCTTGTGACAAAAGAAGACCGCTTTGTGGGAGTTCTGAGACTGTCCGATGTGTTTTCAACGGTTCTCAATACGATGAAGGAAGCAGTTTCCTCCGGGAGGAAGATATGAGAGAAATTGAGAAATTATATGACCGGATTATTCAGCGGGTCAACATCAATCTGAGAGAACTCGAATTCGATGTCAACCCCTATGTCCAGAAGATCATTCCTTTTGTCCAGATGGATAAATTCTATGCTTTTTATGGAATTTCACCCCATCATCCCTTAAACTTCCAGTTTAGAAACTCGAATCTGGCGGGCAGCTATTTTCTCGGAAAATGCAAGGTAACCAACGCGCTTCTCTACAAGAGCGACATCAGAGGAGACGAATTAAAGAAGAAGGGAAGCCTCTTCCGGTATCAGGATTACGAGGTCCCTGTCAACGAAGATGAAGAGATAGATATTCAGGACAGCTTTCTCATCAAGACCTTGGTCCATAACTATTCCCATGATCCTGAGACCCTGGAAAAATTTTTCATCACTGATACCATTGCGATGAACTATGCCAATATTCACGGATCTCCGTCTAACGGCTGTTTTCTCGGTGTATTCGCAACCGTTGATCTGACAACAATACGAGACTGCGTGATCGGTAATTTCTCCTACGTCCAGGCAGGCGAGATAAGCCATCTCAACATTGAGCCGGGGACCATATGGATCAGGAATCCCGAAAAATTCAATTTCTTCTACCAGCATCAGAAGGATACGCTGAACGACTATATCTACTTCAGCGCCGGCACTCGTCCTCAGGGCCTCTTTATAGATTTCATAGAGGACCGCAAGGAAGCCTTCCAGCATGTCTTCGATATGGTCAACATGGAACACTCCGTCCCAGTGCCCAACAATGCCTCTCTGGACCGATTTGCGGTGACAAAAGGACAGGCGCATATCGACGAAAACGTTCTGGTGGCACAGAGGGCCTTCATCCAGAATTCGTGGCTGGGAAAGGGTTCGAACGCCCAGGAAAACTGTTACATCATCAATTCACGGCTGGAAGGCTGCGACATCACGGCCCATGGGGCAAAAATCTGCGAGGCCGACCTTGGCAGACATGTGTTCGTCGGCTTTAACAGCTTTCTGCGCGGCAGACCGGATGCCAGGCTGAAAGTCGGCGAGGGCACCATCATAATGCCGCATACGATTATCGATACCAGAGAATCGCTGGTCATTCCAGCCGGTCATCTGGTATGGGGCATGATAAAGAACGCCAAGGACCTTGCAACCAATTGCCTCTCTATTGAGGAATTTTCGGCCATTCAATCCAGCATCTCCCTGGGCAATCTTTTCTTTGAGGGAAGCGGCGCGGAATTTGTTTCGGCTTTTAAGGAAAGGATCGAACACATTCTGCAGGATAACGGGGCCTTCTTTAATGGCAGCGACAGAAAAGGTCATGCCCAGAAAAATCAGAATATCTCCTTCAACACCATCCAGCCCTATCCCGAAGGGATGAAAAAGGGGTTGTTTCCGACCATTATCATCGAGCCATAACCGGGGCGCAAAGTTGCGGCAGGGTATTCCGATACCCTGCCGCAACTCCTGAACCAGCTTGAGGTCACCTTGAACTGTTCCAGAAATACATCATATCACAAAAAAAGAGAACAAAACAGAACACTGTGAAACACCAATGAAACATACAGAAACAAAGGGGAAATGCTGACAGGGCGACCGAAGGCCCGGAGCAACAGCATGCACGTCCCGGCATCAGAGGAAGGAGGGAGACAGACAAACCAGCATGGCCTTGGCCAGCATCACAACGAGACGTTCCTATAAAGGGCCGTATGCACGCTCAAATTAAGCGGGTTTCCCGGTTCAAGTGAACAGCTCCATAGAGTTTTGTAAAAAAATCGAGGGTTTCAGAAGACGGAGATACAAATTCAACCCCATAGATCACCTTATCCGCCCGTTTCACTCTGACCTTTTCTTTCATTTTGAAGTTGGCCCCGATGCTGCACGAGACCACCAGCAGATCATCAACTTCATGCTTATCCTTAGAATTCAGCAGCAGTCCGCCCGTACTCATGTCTGTAATGGTTGCCGTTCCGTTTTTCAACCGGCTGGCATTATAGCAATGAACGCGAATATCCCCGTCGACAACGTCTTTATTGCGTATCCTCCGGTACAGGCGTCTATCCTTGAATTCAGGCTCAAATTCATCAACCGTATCGGATTCCATCTTCAAGGAGAGTTCGGCGCTTGCATGGGTAAGAAAAGGCTTGTCACACTCTTCGATATGCCGGGTCAGCCAATTGTCAAGAAATACGGACGGCTCTCTATTTACATTTTCTCTGTTATTTTTGAAATCGACGATAAAGGTATTCAGTTCCTTGATCAACTTGTAGTGTTCCAGGCAGTGCCGATTGGAATCCGGATGATTTTTAAAATATTCCTCTTCTACTTCAAAGTGATTGAAGGCATAATTGCGAACGACATCCAGCAGGGTGTCCAGGACCTGCCTGTTGGCCCCTGCTTTGATTGACCTGCTGAGATCCTTGATCAGATCGAACATCACCTTATGCTGATTATCAACAACACCGGATCCAACTATCAATTTCGAGTTCCACTTCTCATTGGCATCCATATCGCCTCCGATCATACTTGATCAACAGTTGTCAATTTCTCATACAAATAACATTCCCCTATAGTATTCCTAATAAATCAACATATCATCAAAAGACGTTCAAGAAAATAATTTTATTATGATTGTCGGTATATCCTGTATTTTTCGACAAATCCTGACGGCTTATAGCTGTGCTTCGCCCGTCTCAGGCCATCATCCCCAAGATCCTGTTCCCGATTGATGGTCACATACTTCTCCGGCAGGATGGAGGCAAAAGCCTGATTAATAAACTGAAACAAGCCCTTATACCCCGATACGGCCTTCTCGAAATGGATGACAAAACTGGAGCCTTTGGACAACTCCTCCCCGAGGGTATAGGCAACGGGATGATTTTCCACATAATAAATACCTCCGCAGAGCTGCAGATCCCAGGACTTTTCCAAGGCCTCCCGGGCAGCAGTGTAATCTCCGGGCGTGTCATGGGCCAGCCTCCAGTCCTCAAGAATCTGCAGGGCATCCCCAAGATATTCTTCAAGTAAAGGCCGCCCCTCGTAATTATTATGGCTTTCGGCAAAGGCCTTGACCAGATTCCTCTTCTTATGAAATTTCCGGCCGCTCAATTCTGCCAGATCCTTCCTGAAATAGAGGTAGTCAAAATTGTCCCGGTCTTCCACAGCACGGTATCCGAGACCATCAAAGATGGCCCTCTGCTCCGACGAAGCGCATTTCATATGGCCATGATCCTGAAACAGCCGGTCGAGGGCAACCGGATCCGGGATGCCGAATGGAAGCATAAAAAAAGGAGTGCCGCCGTCTTTGCCGTGAATCACCGGCAAGCCGTCGGCCAGGAGGGAAATCCGATAGGCATGAGCCTCCCTGAAGAGGAAGATATTGGCGAAGGTGAACTCGGAAATCCCCTGAGCCAGCATTTGAAACTTGGGATGCAGCAGCGGACGGAGGGCCAGGGTGATTTCAGCTGAATCAGGATAAACAGGAATCATAGTCAATCATTGGTAAGATGTGGGAGATGTCTCGTTGATAGTGTATCGTGCCTTTTTCAAACCGAATACTTCCCACAAATCAGGTCAAAGTGCAAAGGAAAAAGAGGGTATGCCGGCAAGGCCATCCAAAGCCGACGGCGCAAAAAGACCTGCATAATCAGTTCTGTTCCTCTTCTCTTCCACCAGGGAACGAAGAGACAACGACATACGCCCGGATCACTCCCTCCGAGTCAGGATTTGCGCAATGTTTATCGATTTTCGAAGGTGCCGAAAAGTAAAAAGGCCCGGTTCCTGAGAGGACCGGGCCTTTTCGCTGTGTCTGCCTGCCGTGCCGCAGATCAGAAATCGATGATGAAGCTGTAGACCCCCTCTTCGACCCTGTGAGTCACTTTCATGCCCGAATTTATGAAGATGGCCCGCATGCGTTTGTTATCGCGCAGGACCTCGGCGGTGAAGCCGGCGATCCCGTTTCGCTTGGCAATATCCACAAGCAGTTTAAAGACATGGGTGCCGATGCCGCGATTCTGCCACTCATCGCGGATGACGAAGGCCACCTCGGCCTTATTGGTCTTCTCATCGAGATAATAGCGGCCCACACAAATAATGGACTCGCCGTAGGACTCCGGCACCGTGCCGACGATGGCCACATCCTTCCGATGATCGATATAGACAAAATTCTGGATCTGCTTGTGCGTGAACTTGCTTTGCTGGCTCATGAACCGGTAGTAAATCGTCTCTCGGGAGAGTTCATAGACCAGGCCGCGCATCCCCGGTTCGTCGGTGGGCCGGACCGAGCGGAAGTTGATCTGGCTGCCGTCGTCGAGCAGCAGCCTGCTCTTCATGGACTCGTCACTTGAAAGCAGGAATTTGGCGCTGACTTCGCCCATCTCCGGCCTGATATAGTGCGCCTCCACCGCCTCCCTGCAGAGCTGCTCGCGGAATTTGGGATGGGCAATGGAAATTAACGCCATGACCCGTTCCTGTATGGACTTCCCGTACAGATAGGCAACGCCGTACTCGGTGACGACGAAATGGATCGCGCCGCGGGTGATGGTGACGCCGGCGCCTACGCTCAGCTGGGGCACGATCAGGCTCTTTTCCTCCTTGGCATCGGTGGACGGAATAACGATGATGGTCCTGCCGTCCTTGCACTTGGACGCGCCCCGGTTAAAATCGACCATGCCGCCGATGCCGGAGTAGAACTTGCCGTCCATGGAGTCGGTGCTGACCTGGCCGGTGAGGTCGATCTCCATGCCCATATTGATGGCGACCATCTTGTTCTGTTGGCGTATTACGTTGGAATCATTTACATACTCCGTCGTACGGAAGCAGAAGAGCGGGTTCTTATCGACGTAATCGTACAGTTTCTTCGTGCCCATGCAGAAGCTGATCACAATCCTGCCGCGGTCAAAGCTCTTGCGGGCGCCGTTGACCGCCCCCGCTTCGATCAGGTCGATGATGGTGTCGGTGACCATCTCGCTGTGGATGCCGAGATCCTTTTTGTCCTTCAGGAACTCGATGGCCGCATGGGGAATGCGTCCAAATCCGGGGACCCGGCCCATGCCGAACTGCACGGTAGAGCCATCGGGTATCAGGGAGGCCACATTCCGGCCTATGGCGCGGCCGACCTCGGTCAGCGGCTCCTCATCCCGCTCCAGAATCGGCACGTCGGCTGGCACCAGGATATCGACGTCAAAGATGTCGATACAGCTGTCGCAGAGCGTCCACGGCATCCGGGGATTGACCTGGGCGATAATCAGCGAGGCGTTTTCAATGGCGCTCTTGACGATATCCACGGAAATGCCGAGGCTGACCTTGCCGTTTATATCCGGAGGCGTCACCTGGATCAAGGCCACATCCAGAGGCAGCCTGCCCGTATTGAACAGATGGGGAATATTGGACATCATGGTCGGGGTATAGCTGCCAAGCCCCTCCTGAATCATCCCCCGGACATTCTGGCCGATAAAAAATGAGTTGACCATGAAGCTGTCGGCAAATTTTTTCTGGGCGTACAGCGCATCGCCCTTGGTGAAGAGCTGGACGATCTCCACATCCGCCAGTTCTCCGGCCCTGGCGGTCATCGCGTTGACAAGCTCCGTCGGCTCGGCGCAGCCCGTGCCGATGAAAACCCTCTGCCCGGAGCGGATATGCCTCACCGCCTTCTTGGGCGTCGTCACCATATCCTTATACTGTTCCTGCCAGTTACTATCGAACTCCACCATATGTGTATCCTTCTCTAAATGTCATTACAGAATATAATAAATTATGTATCAACCGAATCATACGACAAATTTCTCATCTGCAGGAGCAAGGGTGATCCTGGCGTCGGCGACAACCGGCTCGGTGCCGGATTCCCCGACGATAAAGGGGTTGATATCGAGTTCCGTGATCTGCGGAAAATCCGTGGTCAGTTGGCTGATGCGCTGCAATCCGCCGGCAATGGCCGCAATATCTACGCCTTTCCGGCCCCTTCGCCCTTCGAGCATTCCGTAGGACCGGGTCGCCTTGAGCATCTGGACCGCCTCTTCGTGGGTGATGGGCGCCAGATGGAAGGTGACATCCTTCATGACCTCGACGAATATTCCGCCCAGGCCGAACATCAGCATGGGGCCGAACTGCGGATCCCGGGTCATGCCGAGGATCACCTCAAGGCCGGGATCTCCCATCTTCTCCATGTAGATGCCTTCGATGCGGGCGTTGGGGACCTGCTGCCTGATCCGCATCATCATCAGATCGAATCCGTCCCTGACCTGCTGGGCGCTGGCGAGATTGAGCTTCACTCCGCCCATATCGGACTTATGAATGATATCCGGCGAGACGATTTTGATGGCCACGGGGTATCCGATCCGCCGCGAAAACTCCACGGCCTCCTCAGAGGAGGTGACCAGACGTCCGGGCAGGACATTGAAGCCGTAGGCATCGAGGATCTTCTTGGCTTTGACCTCGTTGAGCTGCAGGATGTTGTTGCGCTGACTGCGGATGATGATCCGGCTTGCCCGCCTGCGGTTGACCCTGAAGCGCGTAACGACCCGGGGCGGCCGGGTGAGCCAGGTCGAATACTCGTACATCACCTTGAGCGCCGCCACCGCCCGCTCCGGGGATTCGTAATCGGGAAGCCCCGCCTCGGTCAGCTCCGTGCGGCCGGGAAGGACTTCCTTGCCCCCCATAAACGAGGCCAGCACCGGCTTGCTGCCGTTGATCTCCCTGGCAATGGCGCGGGCGGCCTCGGTGGGATTGGTCATGGCCTGAGGGGTCAGAATTACGATGATGGCATCCACCGACACATCATCCTGAGCGGCCTTCAGGGCCTCCGCGTAGCGCTCTGGAGGGGCATCGCCCAGAACGTCCACCGGATTGCCGACGCTGGCCGCCTCGGGCAGCTTGTCCCTGAGCGCGGCGGCGGTATTGGTATCCAGTTCGGCCACCGTCATCCCGGCATGCTCAACCGCGTCGGCGGCCATGGTGCCGGGGCCGCCGGCATTGGTGATGATCAGGACCCGGTCCCCTTTGGGCAGAGGCTGCATGGAGAGGGCCGAGGCGTAATCAAACAGGGCCTCGAAGGTATCGGCCCTGATCACGCCGGATCGCTTGAAGGCGGCGCCATAGGCGGTATCCGCTCCGGCAAGCACGCCAGTATGGCTGGCCGCGGCCTTCTGCCCGGCCTTGCTGGTGCCGGATTTCAAAATGACCACCGGTTTTTTAGAACAGGTGGCGTCGGCAACCTTGATGAATTTATCGCCGTTGACGATGTTTTCCAGATAGCCGACAATCACCTTGGTCTCCTCGTCCTGGGCGAAATAGGACAGGAGGTCGTTCTCGTTGATATCCGCCTTGTTGCCGATGCTGACAAGCTTTGACAGGCCGAGATGGCGGCCCGCGGCCAGATCGAGGATCGATGTGCAGAGGGCGCCGGACTGGGACATGATCGCTATGTTGCCGGCCTTGGGCAGATCGCCCGCAAAGGAGCTGTTGAGTCCGTTTGCAGTGTTGAGCAGCCCCAGGCAGTTGGGTCCGAGAAGCCGGATGCCGCCGCGCTTGCACAGGTTGACGACCTCGGTCTCCAGGGCAAGCCCTTCGGCCCCGGACTCCTTGAAACCCGCTGTGATCATGATGATGCTCTTCGCCTTCCTGGCGATCGCATCCTTGACATTGGCAATGATGGCGCTCTTCGGAACAGCCAGGATTACCTGGTCGATGGTGCCGTCATAACTTGAAAGGTTCTTGAAAACAGGGAGCCCCATCAAGGTGCCTCCCGATGGATTTACCGGGATTATCTTGCCGGTGAACCCTCCCTTTACCAGGTTTGCGAGGATATCATGGCCTACCTTGCCGGGCTTTTGCGATGCCCCGACAATGGCGACACTTTCCGGGGAAAAAAGATGTTCTAACATATGCGACTGCGTCCTTTTACAATACGGGAGTGGGATGATGAAAATAAGAAATTTATTTTATTGTATATATTTGATTGAGAAAATCAAGTATCGATCCGCATCCTGCGGCTTCATCCGGAGAGGAACAAGGGACCGCGGGAATCTGCCGCCCGCGGTCCCCCTAACGGAATGTTACTTTAACCGCTCCGCCAGGACCTCGGAGATATGTCTGACGACCAGATCCTTGCCCTGCATCAAGGCCCCGCCGCGCAACTGCATGATGCAGCCGGGACATTCGGTGACCAGCAGGCTCGCCCCGGTACTGACGGCATCCGCAAGTTTCTTGTCCAATATCTGCTTCGAGACAGTCGGAAATTTTCCCGTATAGGTCCCGCCGAAACCGCAGCAGGTCTCCTCCTCGGCGGCGGGACGGAAATCGAATCCTGCGTCCCGGATCAAGGCATGAGGCTGCTCCCTGACGCCCAGTCCCCTGCAGAGATGACAGGGCGAATGAAAGGTGACGGGCGTCGCCGCTCCCTGAAAATCATCAGCGGTAAAGCCTGCCACATCATGCAGGAATTGAGAAAATGACAGGGCCTTGGCGGCAAGCTCGGCCGCCTGCCCGGACATGCCGGTATCGGCCAGTATCCGCGGATAGGCGTGCTTGAGATGAGAAACGCAGGAGGCGCAGAGGGAGACCACATAATCGAAGTCCGCATTCATGGCCTTCACGTTCTGCATGGCCACTTCCCTTGCGGCCACCGTCTCCCCCATCATTTCCGCAGGCAGGCCGCAGCAGCCCTGATCCATCGGAAATTCCACGGCGATGGATTTTTTGGCCAGCAGCTTTACTGCCGCCTGCAGCTGTTCGGGATAGACGAAATCCTGCACGCAGCCGGAAAAAAGGGCCACCCGGCAGACGGGATTTTTGACCTCGGGCCGGATATCCTTCCAGATGTCGCGGAAGGGCTTGTCGGCAATGGCAGGCAGACGCCTGAAATTATGCTCCGGAAACAGGGCCATGGGCAGATGCCGCAGATAGGGCGTCCCGCCGGTGACCGGCCTCTGGGCAAACCTGCCGACCCGCAGCAGCTTGTGAAAGAGTCCTCTGTTCTTCAAGACCTTGCCCAGCATGATCCCCTGCAGCGGATGGCCGGCATTATCCTGGATGCGGGTGAAGACCACCTTGATCAGGCGCGGCAGATCGATGCCCGCGGCGCAGACGGATTTGCAGGCCCCGCAGTTGATACAGTTCTGGACCAGATTTTTCGCATCGTCTCGGCCATGGAAAAAGTAGGTCAAAATCAGTCCGATGGCCCCGATGTAGATATGGCCGAAGGCGTGTCCGCCGACCATGCGGTAGACCGGGCAGACGTTGGCGCAGGCGCCGCAGCGGACACAGCGCAGCACCTGGGCGAAATCCGGATCCGCGGCCATTTTCATCCGGCCGTTGTCCAGGAAAACGATGTGCATCACCTTCTTCTTCCCCGGCGCCGATTCGCAGGGGTTGGCGCCGGTGATCCAGGTAACGTAGGAGGTGATGGCCTGGCCGGTGGCGTTTCGCGGCAGGATGCGGACAATCTTGAGGGCGTTCTCCAGGGTCGGCACCAGCTTCTCCAGGCCCATCAGGGCCACATGCACGGGTGGCACCGTCGTCACCAGACGGGCGTTTCCCTCATTGGTGACCAGTCCTATGGTTCCGCTCTCGGCGATGGCAAAATTGGCCCCGCTGATCCCCATGTCGGCCTCGATGAATTTGGCCCGGAGTTCCTTTCTGGCTACCTTGACCAGCTTTTCAATCTCGCTATCCTGTTGTGTCTTTGTCACATCGGTAAAGAGATCGGCCACCTGATTCCTGGAAAGATGGATGGCCGGCATAACCATATGGGACGGTTTTTCATGACGAAGCTGGATGATCCATTCCCCGAGATCGGTCTCGGTTACTTCAAATCCCTTTTTCTCCAGATGGTCGTTGAGATGGGTCTCCTCGGCGGTCATGGATTTTGATTTGATGACCCGCTGCACCCGGTTGGCGCGGCCGATCTCGGCTATGATCTCGTTGGCCTCCCCGGCTGTTCTGGCGAGATGGACTTTGATCCCCTTTGCTTCGGCATTCTTCTTGAATTCTTCATAGAGGGCCATCAGCCGGACCACGGCTGAATCTTTCAGCGTGGCGATTTCCCGGGCCAGCCCGTCGAAATCGATGTCGGCGAAAGTCTTCTGCCTGCCCGCCCGGTAGGCAACGGCAAAATTATCCATGGCCTTCCGGAGAAATTCATTATCCAGGGACTCCCTGATATTCTTTTGATAGGATTTCATATCCAGATTATTCAACATTTCGTGTCCTCCACAAGAAGAATATGCAACTCCAGCGGGCCATGGACCCCGATGGCCAGCACCCGCTCTATATCGGCGGTACGGCTGGGGCCGGTGATGAAGGTCGTATAGTTTTCGGGGCTGGCCAGGTACCCGCGCAGGTCTGCGGCAATCGCCTGATCGTTTTCCCTGATCCGGGACACGGGCAGGATGGCCAGATGGACATCGCTGACCATGCTTGCCAGGCGCAGATCTTCTCCGGTGGAATTGATCACCAGACTGCCGGTCTCGGCGATTCCCAGGTCGGCATAGGTTACGCCCGCGCCAATACCCTGGAGGCTGCCGCGCAGGTTTTCTTTGAGAAGCCGGATGCCGCCTGCATCGCAGAGATTCTTCAGGTGAGCAAAATCGTCAGGCGTCAGGGCCGGAGCCGCCATCACAGGCGTCTTGCCGGGGCCTGCCTTTCTTGCGCACAGTTCGACTGCGTACGCCCAGGCCTTCTCAAGGGTGTTTACCGGTTCCACAAGGGCGGAAGCCGCCCGTGCCTTTTCCATGAAAAGCGATTTTTGATCAGGTGTTGTCATGATTTTTTTTCCTTGCGACGATCAGGCTGATGCCCTGCCTGGTTGAATTCTGCCGGAATGCATAAAGGATGAGGATGTGTTCTGTCGCCGGGGCCGATGATCACGGCCCCGGCAGTCGTGTACATAACGGATCAATGGAAATGGATTTTGTCTTTCCCTGCCTGGGTCTGAATCATCTTCCCTGCCGCCATGGACAGAATGGTTATTGCCAGCGCCAGCGCGAAGGTGCCTGCCAGGTAATCAATTCCGTTGCCTGCGGGCGCTGCCGCCTTGGCTGCTGCCGGAGACGCTGCCGCAACCTTTTCATAAACGGGAATGATCCATTTTATCACGTAGGCCTGCAAGGTAACCAGGACGCCGACCACAGCGGTAAGGATGATCGAATGCTTCAGGGTGAAGCGGAAGATATCCCCCTCCTTGCCGACCTGCCCGGTGGCGGAGGTGGCAACCGAGATGGATTGCGGAGAGATCATCTTGCCGCAGACGCCGCCCGACGAATTGGCGGCGACCAGGACGACCGGATCGACTCCGATCTGCTGGGCGGAGACCACATGCAGCTTCGAAAAGAAGGCGTTGGACGACGTATCGGAGCCGGTCATAAAGACACCCAGCCAGCCCAGGAAGGGCGCGAAGAACGGAAAGAACACGCCTGTAGCCGCAAAGGCATCGCCCAGGGTGACGACCATGCCGGAAAAATTGAAAACGAAGGCAAAACCAAGGATCAGGGCAATGGTTACGATAGGCCACTTCAGCTTGTTGACGGTATCACCTGCCACTGCAGCCGCAGTCCCGATGCTTGCGCCCATGACGGGGATAGAAAAGATGCCGGCAAAGAGAATGGCGGTTCCGGCTGCGCTCAGCAGATTGAACACGTAGACAGCGGCAATGGGTGTCGTGCCTTTAAGAACCATGTTGTGCAATCCGTCAATCTGAAGTTTGGCCAGGAATAATTTATCAAGGGCGATTTTTATACCGGGAATGCCCCAGGCGGGAACGAAGATGGACAGGATGATGAACGGGGCCCAGGCCCTGAAAACCTGACCAAGGGTATACTGAAGTTTTTCCCTTCCGATACTCGCCTTTTCTTCCGGGAAATGCCAGCTCTCTTTTGGATGCCACACCTTCAGGAACAGAACAACGCAGACGATAGAGGCAATCGAAGCCAGGATGTCAGGCAGAAGGGGTCCCAGGAAATTGGAACTCAGAAACTGGACAATGGCGAAGGAGGCACCGCAGACCAGACAGGCGGGCCATACCTCAAGCCCCTTTTTCCATCCCGACATCAGGACGGTGAGATAGAGCGGTATCATAACACTCAGAAGGGGCAGGGTCCGGCCGACCATCTGACTGATGGCCATATCCGGCAGGCCGGAGACCTGACCGGCAACGACGATGGGAATGCCGATGGCGCCGAAGGCCACGGGCGCGGTGTTGGCAATCAGGCAGACGCCTGCGGCGTAGAGGGGGTTGAAGCCGAGTCCGGTCAGCATCGCGGCGGTAATGGCGACGGGCGTTCCAAAACCTGCAGCACCCTCAAGAAAGGCGCCGAAGGAAAAGGCGATGAGCAGGGCCTGCATGCGCCGGTCGTCGGTGATGGAGGCCAATGAATTTTTGATGATCTCGAACTGCCCGGTTTTAACGGACAGATTATAGATGAACAGCGCCGTGACAATAATCCAGCAAACCGGGAACAGGCCGAAGAGCCCCCCGTTCAATGTGGCGAGAAGGGCCAGTTTTACAGGCATTCCATAGGCAAGGACGGCTACCACTACCGCCAGAACAACGGCCCCCAGGGCAGCCCAATGTCCCTTCATCCTCATCCAGGCCAGCGCCCAGAAAAGAAAGAAAACCGGAATCCCCGCAACAAGGGCAGAGAGCCCGATGTTTCCTAATGGATCAACGATTTGTGTCCACGGCATGATATATTCCTCCAGAATGCTGATTGTTATGCACGGCCTTAACCGACGCCTCCCTGACCGCGTCCTCCCAGAGGCCTGGACAGCCCTGGGCGGACGCAACGATGTATACGAATCGGGCAGCGGACACATTGCAGGCTACCTTCGGTCACATGATCTGTACCGGTCAGTATTTTGGGCGGAATACAAACATTTTCACCGCCAAACCCCTTGAGTCCTGCCCTTCGCGGGAGGAATATGCAACCGGCATGCCATCGGTAAATAATACGTCTATTCGGTAACTTACAGAGAGTTTATTTGAGAAGAACCAAGAATTCCCGGCGAAACGGGCATCCTGTACGAAAAAAAAGACAAGCGGGGAAGATACGGGGCCTTCAGAGAGGGAAATCAAGGCCTATCAAAGATAGGTTATCATTTTATAGACATCGAGTATTACACAACAAAACAGATGTCCGAAAAATCAGACACAGGATGGGGCCTCCGAGACCGGAAGTCTTTGACTATTCCGGCTGGATGGACAGACCGTACTTTTTCAGCAGGGCGTAAAAATGGGAACGGGACAGGCCCGATATCGATAAAATGCGTGCGACATCACCATTACATTGTCGCATAAGCTCACCCAGATAGATCCTTTCGGAGGTCCCTTTGAAGATCTTCAGGGACGGGAGGGGCCGATCGAAGATATCCTGGAAGATCTCCTGTCCAATTTTTCGGACTTCCTCGCCAGCTTCCCCATCACCTTCTGAAATCACAGGGGATCCCGTCATCTTCCGGATCTGCTCCTTGGCGACCTGGATACGAAGATGACGAGGGAGATGCATGGCGAAAAGGTACTTTTCCGCTCCGGAAACCACAATTGATCGTTCTATAATATTAAAGAGTTCTCTTACATTTCCCGGCCAATCGTACCCTTCCAGTATCTCCAGGAAATCCTCATCCATGGTCTTCTCGGGTATACCGTACTGAGCGCAGAGCTTCGTGACCTGGAAGGTGGCCAGCGCCCTGATATCTTCAGGACGCTGGTTCAAGGGCGGCAGGGGCAGGCGCATGGTGGTGATCCGGAAAAGGAGATCGCGCCGGAACTCATGGCGGTCGACCATGTCGTCCAGATCGCGATTGGTGGCGGCAAGCAGCCGGAAGTCGCTGGTCTGCTCCTGGGTATCGCCCACGGGCCTGAAGGTGCGCTCCTGCAGGACGCGCAGAAAGGATTTTTGGATCGAAAGCGGCATTTCTCCGATCTCATCAAGAAAAAGAGTGCCTTTATCGGCCAGCTTGATCAAGCCTATGCGGCTGTCCTGCGCTCCGGTGAAGGCCCCCTTCCGGTGACCGAAAAGGGTTGACTCGACCAGGGATTCCGTAAGGGAAGCACAATCGACGAAGACGAATTTTCCCGCGGCCCTGCTGCTGTTTTCGTGGATTGTGCGGGCCACCAGTTCCTTGCCGGTGCCGGTCTCGCCGGTGATCAAGACGTTTGAATCGGAGCGGGTTGCCTGGGCCATGAGCTTGAAACAGACCTTCATCTTCGGACTGCCCCCCACGAACCTGCTGATGTTCAGGATATCCTTTTCGGCTTTGCCCTTTTTTTCTTCGCGGTATTGCAAGGCCCGCTCCAGCGTCAGGCTTATTTCGCGGATGCTCGAGGGTTTGAGAATATAGCCCCAGGCCCCGCCCTGAATAGCCAGCTCGGCCCCATCCGGATCTCCCTTGCCGGTAAGGATGATGATCTCGGGGGGATCGGCCATCATCATCAACTCCGGCAGGAGATCCAGGCCGTTGCCGTCGGGCAGCCGGACATCGAGAAAGAGGATGTCGAAGGGACTCTGCCGCACAGCCAGACGGCCATCGCTCAGGGAATAGGCCGAGCGACACTGATGAGAGAGCCGCGTGCCCAGACTGCTCAACGTCGCGCAGATTTCCTGATCGTCATCGATTATTAATATATTCGCCATTGGCTTTTATCCTCTTCCAGGATTGTGTTGATAGCGGCAGTCAGGTCTATGGTGCTGTAGGGTTTTATAAAGACCCTGCGGATCGTGGGAATGCCCTGGGCGGCCTGTATTGCGTCCTGTCTGCCGGAGATCAGGATGCACGGAATCCCCGGATTGACGGCGCGGACCCGCCGGATCAGTTCCACCCCGTTGATAAGAGGCATATCATAATCGGTGATCACCAGCTCGAATCGGCCAGGATCGGCCGCAACCCTGTCAATCGCTTCCTGCGGCAGGCTGGCGGGAGTAACCGAGTAACCGAAATTCCCCAGAATTCGCGAAATGGTCTGCAACTGGTCTTCATCGTCTTCAACAAAGAGGATGGCGCCGCTTCTGCTGCCCGAGAAAACAGGATCCTCGTCCGTCAGATCGTCATGGGCCTGGATCTTGGGAAAGAGAAGTCTGAAGGCAGTTCCCCGCCCCTCCTCACTCTCCACCCGCAGGCCGCCATGATGGGCCTTGACGATGCCATGCACCACGGCCAGACCAAGACCGCTCCCCTCCGTCTTATCCTTGGTGGAAAAGAACGGGTCAAAGATCTTGTCGAGAATGGATGAAGGAATTCCCGGACCATTATCCTCCACGGTCAATGTAATATACGTCCCCGTGTCCAGGTTGTAGGCTTTGGCCTCTTCCTCGGGAACGTCTTTTTCCTCGAGGAAGACATGTAGTTTCCCTCCCGATCCCCGCAGGGCCTGGAAGGCGTTGGTGCAGAGATTCATCAGGACCTGATAGATCTGGGTCGGATCGGCAAGGATGCTGCCGATATCAGGCGCAATGGAAAAATGCATCTCAATATTTCCCGGCAGGGAGGCCTCCATCAGGCCGATGACCTCCCTCACCACGCCGGTTATATCGGTGGGCCGGAACCCTTCCTGCGAAGGCTTGCTGAAGGTCAGTATCTGCTCGACCACCCGCGCTCCCCTGCGGGCTGCTTTCAACACCCGGTTCAGATCTTCGGCAGTCTGAGATTCCTGGTCCACATCTCCTATGGCAAGTTCCGTCGAGTTGATGATTGATGTCAGTATATTGTTAAAATCATGGGCAATACCTCCTGCAAGTGTGCCGATGGCCTCCATCTTTTGCGACTGCAGCAGCTGCTTTTCCAAATCGAGCTCCCGTGTAATATTCTCGGCAGTGCTGAGAATACCGACAATCTTTCCCGCCTGATCCCTGAGCGGCACCTTATTGACTTCCAGCCAGGCCACCTGATTTTTAGAATCGGTAACCCTCTTCCTCACCTTGCGAAAGGCCAGCCGCTGGTTGACGACAGCGACATCGGCGCCTTCATCCCACAGCACGTATTCGGGATCATGAATCACATCCCCGATACTTTTGGATATCACCTCGCCGGGGTCGTTCAGGCCGAAAAAAGAGGCAAATGCCCTGTTTGCCCCGACATATTTGAATTCTAGATTATTCCAGGAAACCAGCTGCGGATTGGTGTCCATCAGCGTCTCCTGGAAAGTGAGCTGATCCTTAATCCTCCGCTCAACCCGTCTTCTGCCGAGCATGGTCAGTACCAGGAAAATCAGGCTGACCAGCAGAAGCAGCAGGCTGATAATGATGGTCCAGAACAGCTCCTTGGGAAGTTCATAGATAGCCTTGGGGGCGTTGATGATGATGCTTCCGGGGGGCAGAAGATTCTCGGAGATGTTGAGATGGCGCATGACCTTATAATCAAACATATAGCTTCCGGCCGGAGTCCTGACCGCAGGAATTTCGTCGGCAGGGGTGCCGCCCAGAATCTTCAGGGCCATGGCAGCGGCCTCCTGGCCGTGTTTCTGACCGGAAAGCATGCTGCCCCCGACTGCTCCGCTGCCCAGCAGAAAATCCCAGGAGGTGAAAATTGGAACCCGGGAATACGCGTATATCGCCGACATCACCTCTTCGGCGGTATACTTGCGGCCGTCGATCTCCTGGTAATAAGGGAAAAAAAACAGGAAGGTATCATCGGGAAGACTCTGCACCCGCTTTTGCGCCTCGGGCAGGGAAATGCGCGTCCAGTAGTCCACCTGCAGCCGGTCTTTATAGCGGGGAACAACGGCCTCGATCTGTTTTTTTATCGCCCGCCCCGTGATGGATTCATCGCCGATGACCACCATCCGGCGCATTCCCGGATGCAGTTTCAAGGCCACGTCGATGGTCCCCCCCAGATCGAAATTTTCTTCGACGCCGGTCAGATTCCCTTGGGCCATCTGATCGTCCCGCAGGTCGTTGACCCCGCAGAAGACGATGGGCACTCCGGGAAAAAGCGCGGAACGGAAGCGCAGGGCAAAGATCAGGGCGTCGTCGTCGGAGACGATGATCACATCGAACCGCTCGTCGGCGAATTTTCTCTGAAAGACCTGGAAAAGCGCCTGGATAACAGGCTCGACGTCATATTTCTTGGCATCCAGGTATTCCACCTGCAGGTCGATTTCATAGGGGCCGCTGTAGAGCATCGAGCGTATCCCCTCGAATTCCTCATCGGACCATTTGTAGCCGTTATGATAGGAATTGATATAGAGCACGTTTTTTTTCACGCTCTCTCCATGGCCCGATCCAGGGACAAGGAGGATGAACAGGATAAAAAGGAATCGGAGTTTTCCTCTGGAGATATTTTTCATATTCATAGGCAGCTACTATGCAATTTGCAGACCATCCAGTGAGCAATCCTTTGCTGCGATGCGCATTTTGAATTGCAATATACTGACTCATCACGTAACATTACGGCTCAAAACGATGCCGGGGACAATTGCGCCTGTTGTGCCTCTCACTCGCCATGTTCTACCATGCCGGAGTGGAATTCACAATACGGCGCAGATGCCAATGCAGGACAAGGGAAAAAGGGAATCATGAATCTGAAGCCGATACGGCCAAAAAAAATATCGGAACAAATATTTGAACAAATACGTGAACTTATTTTTAAAGGCGTGTTCAAACCGGGCAAGCAGATCCCGCCCGAGCGCGATCTTGCGGCCACCATGCAGGTCAGCAGGACCTCGGTGAGGGGAGCCATCAACAAACTGGTGACCATAGGCCTGCTCGAACACCGGCAGGGGCAGGGAACCTTCGTCGCCTCTCCGGACAGCCGGCGCGGAAATCCTCTGGCCGTGACGATGGACACCGAGGATGCCACCCTGGACGATCTCCTGGAGGTCAGGCTGGGCTATGAATGCAATGCCGCCGAGCTTGCCGCCCTGCGTGCCACGGAACAGGACATCCTCTCCATTGGCAAGACCCTGAAAGACATGAAGGATGACCTCTACGCCACGGACAGGATCAGCACCGAGGCCGATGCCGCCTTCCATATGGGCATCGCCTTCGCGACAAAAAACCCGGTCATTGTCCACCTGATGCGGAATTTTTACGATTTTCTCTTTGTCAGCATCAGAAAAAATCTCTTGCACATGTATGAGGACGCCGATTCCCTCCAGGATGTCATTGTGCAGCATACCGATATCTTCGAATGCATCAGGAACAGAAAATCCATCGAAGCGGGGGAGGCCATGCGCCGACATATCCGCTTTGTCCAGGAGTATTTCAAAAACCGCTAGCCTTTCACCGGGCCCGGACAACGCCTTCTCACCCCGAACCGTCAAAGAATCGTCTTACCGAAAAGCGAGGCCAGAAGAGAGACCGCCATCTGTGCAGTCCGGTTGCACTGATCGAGGATGGGGTTGATCTCCATCACATCCACCGAGCTGAGCCTTCCGGTTTCGGCTATGGTCTCCATGATCAGCTGCGCCTCCCTGTAGGTCAAGCCGCCAGGTGACGGGGTCCCGACTCCCGGCGCCTCTTGAGGGTCTATCGAGTCCATATCAAGGCTCAGATGGATGGACGGCAGATGGCCGATGACGCCCAGGGCCTGCCGCAGCACCCTGTGCATGCCCAGTTCATCGATGTCCCGCATGGTAGAGACCGTGCAGCCCGAATTCTTCAGCAGGACCTTTTCTTCGCAGTCCAGGTCACGGACACCGATCAGGACCACGTTTTCAGGCGATACCTTTGGCCCCTTTCTTCCCACGTTCACAAGTTCCCTGGGTCCTTTTCCCAAAAGGATCGACAGAGCCATGCCGTGGATGTTCCCGGTGTTCGACGTCTCCGGGGTGTTGGAATCGCCGTGGGCATCCACCCAGATCAATCCGCAGGGACCGGAATGGGTAATCCCTCCCACCGTGCCGATGGAGGCGGAATGATCGCCGCCCAGGAAAATCGGAATCTCTCCCTTTTCCCTGGCATCCCGGCCCAGCGCATAGGCCCGGCAGCAGGCCTTGCGGATCGGGATGATCCTCTCGCTCAAGCGGGTATCGAGCAGCGTGTAATGGCCGGGGATATCGATGTTCCCGGCGTCCCTTGTCTGATACCCCAGGCCCTGGAGGGTCGCGGCGAGTCCCGCGTACCGTATTGCCACAGGCCCCATGTCCACACCGCGGTGTTTCTGGCCGAGATCCATGGGAATGCCGATTATGCGAATGTTTCCTTTCATCGATTTTCCCTGAGGTTGTTCCAGAGGTTGACGATAAAGTCCTGGACGTTGGTAAGGATGGCCCGGGCCTGGGCCGAGCCGCGGTTGGCCAGCTTGTCGGCGCTGAACTCGGACATATCCACCACGTAGAAGAAAACCGGCCTGACCGTGCCGTCCGGAAGGATCCGGTAACTGGGCGTCATATTGCCGAAGGCGATGGAGTGGAGCTGAGTCGCCATGGTGATCACCGTCGTCGCCAGCCGCGCATGGCTCCGCATGCGGTCCTGGGACTCGTAGACATCGGCAACGGTCTCCGGCAGGGGGCCGTCATCGCGGATGGAACCGGCCAGGACGTAAGGAACGCCCGCCTTCTCGCAGGCCCAGATAATGCCGTTTTTGATCTCCAGGGCCTTGAGACCTGCGGCAATCGATCCGGCCTTTCTGACCTCATTGAGGATGTCCAGGTGATTGTAATGTCCCATGGCCTGCAGTTCCTGGGTGTAGATATCCTGGCCCAGCCCGGTCCCGAAATAGCCCGCCTCGATATCGTGGGTGGCCAGCGCGTTTCCGGCCAGCAGCGCATGACAGAATCCGTTTTCGATCAACCCCTGCATGGCGTCCCGGCTGTCCTTGTCGAAGGCGACCGCTGGACCCAGCACCCAGACGATGTAGCCATGCTCGCGATCATGTTCAAGGATGGTGTACAGTTCGTCATACGATCTGGAGAAAGGGGTTTCCCGCGTGCCCCGGGAGCGGAAGGTGAACTTGTCGGCATGGGCCTCGGGGACCCTGAAGCCGTCGGGGTGGATCAGGATGCCTTCCTCGCCGTTTTCCGTCCGGCCCGCCACGACCATCTCCCCTTTTTTCAGGCGGCGCGCCTCCCGCACATCGATCCGCTCTCCGTCCACCACCAGGACGGCATCCATCCGGCTCTCCGGGGCAAGCGTCCAGCCCTGGCGGGGCAGGCGGATATACTCGGGAAAATTCGAGGTCGCATGAAAGCCGGGCGGAGCGATGCCGTCGGCAGGTGCAGGCAGCAGCCTGACAGGTGGACTGCCGGCATATTCGGGACTGCCGAAATCCGGCGGGATATAGGTGAGATTCAGGCCCATGCCGTCCTCCAGAGCGCACCTCCAAGGGGCATGCGCATTTCAGGATCGATCGGGCAGGCATTGAATGAATGCCGCCCCCAAAAAAAATCAGGCATCAGAGACTGCAGCGAAAATCCGCCGGAACGCAGGGTGCGTTCGCTCACGCCTCTCTCTGAGAGTAGTGGAAACCAGCGTAAATTTCAAATTATTACTCCTTCGCGGTTTTTCAGGCCCTTAATCCCTCGGCAAGGATGCGTACCGGCCCAATCCCTTGAAATCAGAAAGAGGAACTCTTGACCTCCTTACAAAGTCCCCATATATTCAAAGCAACAGAAAAGAATTCCTCATCCTCTCTTATAACCATTCATGAACCGATCGGCATATCTTACAGCAGGCCTGGCCATCAAGACCATCTCCAGCCTTTCCAAGGCGGATATTATCGTCCATGGCCAGGAGAACATCCCGAAAGGTCCGATCATCTTCGTCATCAACCATTTCACCAGGATTGAGACCCTGATCCTCCCCTGTTACATCTATAATCTGACCGCAAACCCCGTAGGGTCGCTTGCCGACGCAAGCCTGTTCAAAGGAAGCCTGCAGAGATTCTTCGATCTGGTGGGGGTGCTCTCCACCAGGGACCCGCAGCGCGACCAACTCATCCTGCGTGGGCTGCTTACAGGAGGTATGGACTGGATCATCTATCCGGAAGGAAACATGGTCAAGACCAAGAAGACCATCGACAAAGGGGAGTTCATGGTCTCCTCCACCCACGGGGAGCACAGACCGCACACGGGAGCCGCTTCGCTGGCCCTGCGCGCCGAGTTGCTCCGAAGACATCTGCTGAGCAAGGCCCAGACCAACCCCGTTGAGGTGCGGCGATTCCTGGAAGGGCTTTCCATCGATTCAATAGATGCGCTGAAAGGAAAATCCTCCTTCATCGTGCCTGTCAACCTGACCTATTATCCCATCCGGGCACGGGAAAATATCGCCTCCACGCTGGCTGCAAAACTGCTCAAAGAGCCGTCGGAGAGAATGATCGAGGAATTCATGACCGAAGGGACGATGCTCCTTTCAGGCGTGGATCTGGATATCCGGTTCGGAAAATCAATCCGCGTTGACAGCTACCTGCAGGAACCCGGCATTCAAAGCCAGCTGCTGACGCCCCTGCCGAAGGGGCTGGAAACCCCGGCCGAGCTTGAAGACCTTCTGCGGCGCCAGTCGACCGTGATCATGGAACGGTATATGGAAGATATCTACAGCATGACCACCGTCAACCATGAACATCTCTTCGCGTCCTTCCTCAGGCTCTATCCGCGCAAGAAGATGCGGGAAAGCGACCTGAAGCGCCGGGTTTTCCTGGCCGCAACCCGCCTCATCAACGGGCAGAAAACGGGATGCAACCTGCACAGGTCTCTCGGGAAGGATCAGGTCCACCTCCTGATTGATGACCGGTTCGGCAAGTATCGGAATTTCCTCGATCTGGCCACGGAAAAAAAGGTTATCAGAAAGGAGAAGAACCGCCTGATAAAAGACGACTGGACGCTCTCGGATCTGATCAGCTTCCATCGGGGCAGAATCGATAATCCCGTTGAGATCATCGCCAACGAAGTTGAGCCGCTCAGAAAGATGCAGAGACTGCTTCTTTCTCTGGCCTGGCAACCTGATTTCCTCATCAAAACCAGCGTCGTCCAATATCTGCTCCGTCAGGAACTGCTCCGCTTCCGGCAGGATTTTTCCGCCCAACCGGTGCAGGACAAATCACTTCTGAAGACGTGCGCCCCCTTCCTGCTCCACGGTACGACACGAAAAATCGGCGTGGTCCTGGTGCACAGTTATCTGGCTCACCCCGATCAGGTCCGGCAACTTGCCGCCCATCTGAGCAGCAGAGGGATATGGGTCTATGTCCCCCGCCTGGCCGGACACGGCACCACCCCTGAGGATCTGGTTGAACGGACGTATGAAGAGTGGCTGCAGTCCGTGGAGACGGGGTATGCGATTATCAGCAATATCTGTGAGAAAGTCGTCGTTGGCGGTATGGCCGTGGGCGGATTACTCGCCTGTGACCTTGCAGCCAGGGTGAAGAGGCTCAGCGGGGTCTTCGCAATCTGCCCACCCTACTCACTCAGGGACTTTTCGACCAAATTCATGCCCAGCGTTGATGTCTGGAACCGGATCCTCGCAAAGCTTAAAGGCAATACTCTGGAGGATCGCTTTCTCGAATTATCGACCGATCCCGTCAGCATGAGCTATACCCGCAATCCGGTTCTGGGGGTCACCGAGGTTGGGCGGCTTTTACATACCCTGCAGCCGAAACTCGAAAAAATCCTGCACCCGGCCCTGATCCTGCAGGCCAGCGATAATCCCGTTGTCGACCAGCGGGGATCGCGGCAGTTCTTTGACAAACTGGGCTCAAAAAAGAAGTATTATTGTCAAATCGAGAGCGCACAGCATATCATCATCAACGGAGAGGGAGCCGGCAGGGTCCACCTGATGATTGAAAATTTTATCCGGGGTCTGTAATTTCATTTCTCAACCGCAAGAAACACGAAGGCGAGCGGGCCGCGCGCAACAGGTTCATCCAGTACGGCGAGGGCCGCACCGTGAGCCGTTATCGCCTGAGTGAGAAGGGATCAGGACGCAGCAGACCGGAAAACACGGCATTTCCCTATCAAACAGAGGACACACTCAACAAAAATGGAGAACATAATGAAAACGATTTTGATAACAGGGGCCACCTCCGGTTTCGGAAAGGCATGCGCAGAGCTGTTCGCGACCTCGGGCTGGCGCCTCATCCTTTGCGGAAGAAGAAAGGAAAGATTGACGGAACTGGCGGCAAGACTGGCGGCTCCGGTTTATACCGCCGCCTTTGACGTCCGGGACAACGAGATGGTCAAAAGAATGTATGCTGAGATTCCGGCTGACTTCCGCCAGATCGATGTCCTGGTTAACAGCGCGGGACTGGCTCTTGGGATGCTGCCCGCTCAGGATGCTGATCTGGCCGACTGGGAGGCCATGGTGGATACCAATATTAAAGGCCTTATGTACATGACCCGGATGATCCTTCCCGACATGGTGCGGCGGAAAACCGGGCACATCGTCAACCTCGGATCGGTAGCCGGAAACTGGCCCTACCCCGGCGGAAATGCCTATGGCGGAACCAAGGCCTTCGTCCAGCAGTTTTCCAGGAATCTGCGCGCCGACCTCCATGGCACCGGGGTCCGGGTGACAAATATTAAACCCGGACTGGCTGAAACCGAGTTTTCCGTCGTCCGTTTTCATGGGGATCAGAAGCAGGCCGATTCGGTCTATGCCGGGATGACGCCCTTGAGCGCCGCCGATATCGCCGAAACCATTCATTGGACAGTGAGCAGGCCATCCCATGTTAACATAAATACCCTAGAGATCATGCCTGTGGCCCAAAGCTGGGGGCCTTTTCCGATATACAGGGAGGAGAAGAAGGCGTAACGGCCAGAAGGGAAAAAGGCGGCTGCAATCCAGTGCAGCCGCAGAAAAAAAACATTGACACTACAACCGCACCTGTTTATATTCACGCGCTACAAGAATTCGGCAAAAACTGCCTTCTGAAGGGGGCGGTGCGGTAAAGATATGCGCCTGAAAGATTGGTGTTGATCGAATTCTCTATCATCCTCGGTAGCTCAGTAGGTAGAGCAGGTGGCTGTTAACCACCTTGTCGGCGGTTCGAGCCCGTCCCGGGGAGCCAGTAATTCCAAGCCCGATTTTCTAATCGGGCTTTTTTCTTGTCTAATGTCGGGGCGTAGCGCAGCCTGGTTAGCGCGCCTGCCTTGGGAGCAGGAGGTCGTAGGTTCGAATCCTACCGCCCCGACCAGTAAATTATAAGCACTTACGGTATTATCCGTAGGTGCTTTTTTCTTTCCGCCACAATAAACGCCCAATAATTATTGTCCTTCCTTCTTTTCCGGCTTTCATTTCCTTTTTTGGTGATAAACAAACCCGTCTCAGGGGGACTTCTTATGAGGGTTTCAGAAAAAGGGTCGACCCCATTATCCTGAAAGGAGTTAAAAATTTGCATAGAGCGGGAAAATAGCTTAACCCCATATCAGCTTGAAAATATGTATCATAGATCTAGAGGATTCAACTGTTGACTGCATGCCATGGCCATTATCGCGTCCATTTGAAGCAAATATATGTTGATCATTTAGGAAGGCACTGAAATTTCAGTTCGTAAGTGCCATCTCCGAAGACATTCCGGAGAATCATATTTTCATCAATCACTGAAATTTCCAGACCTTCTTTCTCGCAAAACTCAGCGGCTTCTTGGTATGCCTGTTTTTTTGCATCCGCTGCTGGGCCATTGGTAGTTATACTGTATGAGTTTTTGCCCATCTTCAAAGCACCACTTGACCTAACACACCCACAAAAAAAGACAGCAAGGCCAACACAAGCAATTATCATTGCCACATTCTTCATAATCTCTCCCTCTTTTTTGATTATTCCTGGATAATAATGGAACTTGTACTTATAGAGCTAATACCCGGCAACTATATCGTAAACCATCCCTTTATCATCAAGGCAGATCCCGGCACCATGGCCAAAACCATCGAAGAACATGTCGCAACGTAAGCCATGGTTGGCAGGCGAGGAAAGAAGTACTTTAACATAATTACGGCTACTGAATGACTGTGTTGCACCAAAAGAACTTCCTCCCTTCCCATAAGTTTGGAAGAATCCGAAGGAGCTCTCAGGACCTGTACTAACAGCAGGACCTGTATATTTCTCACCATCAATGTCAACAGTAAAAGTTCCGTGGCCAAATGCGCCAGACCCCTCACCGTGGTAGACTTTCCCATTATCTCGCGGCATCATTTGAATTTGAAAACCACAGCCTGACAAAAATAGAGTCACGGTGATTGCTGTCAATACTGACACAATTTTCATGAGTTTACTTCAACGTCTTCATCAAGTTTTCCAAGGATTGTAATCATCCGATCAAATGTGCATCGACCAAGTTTCGTATTACGAATGCGTGAAAACTCTGAATGCGAGACACCTGTTAACTTTTCGGCCTCGCGTGTCGAAAGGCCCCGTGCGTCGAGTGTGCGTATGATCTCCCTGCGAGAATGGCGCGTACCTGCTCAAGACCAGCGATTGCTCGACCGAAATCATGGAATACATCTCCACTGCAGCGTATCAATTCAAAATTATCGTTCATTTTGAAACCTCTTCACATCAAAAGTACATCACATATTTCTGATTGGCAGTGCCGCTAAGAACATTTTTAAGATTCGCTTGTTTGAAGTGCTCAGCTCTATGGTGTTTTACTTTGTTGTTGCCTGCCCGAGCAATCACATGCAGATGAAGGATTTCGACATCTTGTACAATCCCCAACCGTCTCAGGCCTCCCTGCCATCTGAAGTGATCTCGAATTCCGCGCCCAATTCCGCATTGCTGTCTCCTCCGACCCAGACCTGGAAACGGCCGGGCTCGAAGACCTCGTTGCCGTTGTCATCCAGAGAGGAAAGTTCCTTCGGCCCGAGTCTGAACTGAATGGTTTTGGCCTCGCCTGCCTTCAGGGACACACGTTCGAATCCTTTCAATTCCCTCACAGGCCGCGCCACACTGGCAACAACATCCCGAATATAGCATTGTACAACGGTTGTTCCGGCCCTTCCGCCGGTGTTTGTCACCTCGGCGGTAACAAGGATCTCAGAGGCTTGAGAAACCGGAGACAGGATCAGATTCCCGTATTCGAAGGTTGTATACGACAAGCCGAAGCCGAAGGGGAAGAGCGGAGAATCGAGCGAGTCAATGTAACGGGAATGCCGGCGGCTGCGGGGAGGCATCGGCCTTCCTGTAGGACGATGATTGTAGTACAGAGGGATCTGCCCGGAAGACCGTGGAAAGGTGATCGGCAGCCGTCCGGATGGGTTAACGTCCCCGAAAAGGACATCGGCCACCCCCAGGCCGCCTGTAATTCCCGGATGCCAGGCGAACAGGACCGCGTCGGCCCAGTCCATCACCCTGGTGAGATTCAGAGGACGGCCGCCAAAGACGACGGCGACAACAGGAATTTCCATGCGGCGGGCTGATTCCACCAGCGCCTCCTGGCCAGGGGGCAAATCTATGGTGATCGTGCAGTTATCCTCCCCCGAGCGCCCGGAAGATTCTCCGATGGCCAGGATCATTACATCGCTTGAACGTGCCAGCTTGACGGCATCATCCGATAAGTCATAATGGTGAAGACACGTTTCCTGTCCCAGTTTTGAGGCGATGGCCTCTTTCAGCGTCGTCACCTCTTCATCCTGGCCGTCGGGAGTCCAGCAGCCGAAAAGTTCCTTACGCCGGTCAGCAAGCGGCCCGCTCAGGCAGATGGTCAAATTGTCCGGGCGCAGCGGCAGAATACCGTTGTTTTTCAACAGGACCATACTGTCGGCGGCCACCTGGCGCATTGTGGCGAGTGAATCCGACAAGAGGTGGACAGCCTGGGATGTGTCCGGATCGGCGTAAGGACTCTCGAAAAGGCCCAGCGCAAACTTTATCTGAAGCACCCGGCGCACCGCATCATTCAGCCGTGCCTCGGAGACCTTGCCGTCCTCGACCAGAGCGGGCAGGTTTCCCAGATACACCATGCTGCACATATCCATATCAACCCCGGCATTGCAGGCCAATCCAGCGGCATGCTTGCCGTCGGCGGCGATACCGTGATTGGTTAATTCCCAGACCGCACCCCAATCGGAAACGACAAAACCGCCAAAACCCCATTGCTCTTTCAGCACATCGCTCAGCAGGTACCGATGGGCGGAAAGCGGGATGCCGCCGATATCATGAAAAGCGCTCATGACGGTGCCGCAGCCGGACTGTATCGCAGCCTTGAAGGGCGCAAGATAGATGTTATGCAGCGCCTGAGGCGTAATTTCCGTTGTGTTGTAATCACGTCCGCCTTCAGCTGCCCCGTAACCGGCAAAATGTTTGGCACAGGCGACAATGCGATCGGCAGGAAACTGTTTCGGAATTGCGTCCTGCTCGTTGCCTTGGAAACCTTTCACCGCCGCTGCGGCCAGCTTCCCCGCCAGAAAGGGATCTTCGCCAAAGCCCTCGGCAACTCGCCCCCAGCGCGGGTCGCGGGCGATATCGAGCATGGGCGAGAACCCCCAATGGATACCGTCGGCGCGGGCTTCCTTCGCTGCAATGGTGTTGGCTGCCTGAACCATCCCGGGTGACCAGGTAGCCGCCATCCCCAGAGGAATAGGGGCCACCGTGCGATACCCGTGAATCACATCCCGTCCAAAGATCAAGGGGATGCCCAAACGGGACTCTGTGACTGCAATTTTCTGGATTTCATTGATTCCCTTGGCAAAAATCCGTTCCTGGCGATTATTGCCTGCCGTGGAACTGTTGGCCAGCAGACCGGAACCGATCTCGCCCTTGCGGACCATGTCATGCTGATCCGGACCGAGGTTGAACCACTGGTTCAGCTGCCCGGCTTTTTCGTGAAGGGTCATGCGGCCCAGCAGATCTTCAATGCGCTCGGAAACGGAAAGTGTCGGATTTTTATAGGCTGGGATGGTCACGGGAGCAACTCCTTATAATTTCAGAGAGAGTAGAAAGAAGTAAAAAAAACCGGCCAACTGAGAAATTATCTCTTTACAGTACATTGAAGGTAAACCTCAACACCTCATTTACCCATATTGGATATTGATTTTCCAACCTTTTTTTTCAGCATTCAATTTTTTTGTTCAACAAGTCCCCAAAAAGAACTGCGCCAAAGTTGAAAACAAGGCAAAAGGGACCAGCTTACCGGCCCTTCATGACAGGGATGTGTTGGCGCTTAAGCAGGAGATTTCTCGCTCATTCGCAAGAAGTTATTGACTAATTTCCTGTTTTTTTATAGAAATTGACCATGCGATCTGACAGGGAGACCGGCAAGATGGACATGACGGGATGCTGCGTTCATGACGCTGGCCTGGCCGTTCCCGGAGCTGTCAATACACCCCGGCAACCTGGCCGTGCCGAAGAGGGATCCATCGCTGCAGATTGGCGTCACTCTACTCATTAATCCTGAATACAGATGTCTGAATCCAATCAATTTTTTATTGAATTTCTTCGACTGGCAACACAGTTTTGGCGTTCGAACCGAAAGCTGAAAATCCGCGGAACCACACTCCTTCTGGCGATCCTGACCATGGGGCAAGTGTTTATGGCCGTGTTGTTTACGCAGTGGAGCGCGGGCCTGTTCAACGCTTTGGAGCAGCACTCAATGAAAGGCTTGATGACGCAGGTCGGCATGCTGGCGATCCTTCTGGGTGTCGATATGGCCCTGACCGGATCGCATCTGGTCATCAAGCGCACTCTGCAGATCTCTTGGCGCGACTGGATGACGGAGCATGTTTTCTCCCGCTGGATGAACGCTGGCCGTCATTATTTGATTTCCCATCTTCCGGGCGAACACGACAACCCGGATGGCCGCATCGCCGAGGACTGCCGTGTCGCAACCGAATCCGCGGTCACCTTGGGCCACTCGCTGTTTTACTGCATTTTACTGCTGGTCAGCTTCACGCAGGTACTCTGGTCCCGCTCAGGGGTGGTGACTCTCGACCTGGGATTTGCCCAAATTCCCATCTATGGGCATCTTGTCTGGGTCGCAATCATCTACTCGGGCGTTGCGTCCTGCTTTGGCTGGCTGGTAAGCCGGCCATTGACCAGTTCCACCAATGACCGGCAGTCGGCTGAGGCTAACTTTCGCGCCAGTCTGCTGGAAGCGCACGAAAACAGCCAGGCCATTGCCCTGATTCACGCCGAGGCCTGCGAACGGCATCAATTTCATGAGCTCTTCCGCAAGATTCGGATAGTGTGGGGCGTGCAAACATCGGCATGGAGAAATATCCTGATGTTCAGCACTGGTTTTGCCGACCTTTCTTTAGCCTTTCCCATTCTGATTTCCGCCCCCCGCTATATCCTGGGAAAAATCACCCTGGGTACCCTGATGCAATCCGCCCAGGCCTTCCAGCAAATGACTTCCGCCCTCTCCTGGCCGGTCAACACCGCGGGCGCAATCGCCGAATGGCGCGCCTCAGTGGAACGGATTTTAAGTCTGCTGCAGGTGTTGGATAATGTCGACAAGGAACTTGCCTCCCCGGATCATTGGATCCAGGTAAAGAACAGTGACAGGCAGGTCCTGGCCTTTCGCGATCTGACTGTCGCCAGGTACGAAGGGCCGGTAATGGCTCAGGGCATAAACATCGAGATCGGCATGGGCGAACATGTGCTGGTCACCGGAAACACATTCGCCGGGGCATGCTTGTTTCGCGCTATCGCCGGGATACGCCCCTGGGGCAGCGGCGTCATCGAGCTCCCCAGCCAGGGCCGTCTTTTCTTCATGCCGCCCCGTCCGCATCTCCCCACCGGTTCCTTGCGAAACGCCATCTGTTATCCCTCCTCCCGGCGGCTTTTTTCCCTGGAACAAATAGAACAGGCGCTGCGTCTGGCGGGCCTGGAACACCTGATCGACCAACTCGATCAGAAGGGTAATTGGGTCCAGACTCTGGCACGGGAGGAGCAACAACGACTGGGCATGGTTCGCCTGCTGCTTAACCGTCCCCAGTGGATATTCCTGCAGGAGGCCTTCGACTCCCTGGACTCCTATGAAGAGGAGCGGATGCTGCACCTGATCTGCGAACAACTCCCCGATGCCACATTGCTGATCATTTCTCATATGCCCAACGGCGCTTCTTTCTACACAGGCCGTTTAGCCCTGTAAACCCTTTTTTCAGGAGAACTTCCATGGCTCCCCCAACGGTTCGGAAAAGTGGCGGCATAGTCCACGGCAGAAAGCTGCGCGGCGTCAACCTCGGCGGCTGGCTGGTGCTGGAAAAATGGATCACGCCCAGTCTGTTCGAGGGGTTGGAGGCCATCGATGAGACCTCTTACTGTGTCGAGCTGGACGAGGCCGAGGCAACACGGCGTCTGCACCATCACTGGAACACATTCATCACCCGCAAGGACTTTGCCTGGCTGGCCCGCGCTGGCGTCAATGCCGTGCGCCTGCCGGTCGGCCACTGGCTGTTCGGGAAGGACTACCCCTCTCATCGCCGCTACAACGGCGTACGCTATCCCTACGTTACCGGCGGGCTTTCTATCGTCGACAAGGTTTTCCGATGGGCCGAGGAATTTGGCTTGCTGGTGGTTCTTGACCTTCATGCGGCGCCAGGCTGCCAGAACGGATTTGACAACGGCGGCATCGCGGGTGTTTGCGAGTGGCATACCAGCGAGGAGTATATCCAGCACTCCCTGGATGTGCTGGAGCGCCTGGCCGAGCGTTACACCGGTCACCCGGCGCTGCACGGCATCCAGGCACTCAACGAGCCGAGCTGGGAAATCCCGACCGACCTGCTGAAGCGCTTCACCGCCGACGCCTATCACCGTATCCGCCGCCATTGCCCGCCTGGACAGGTGACGGTGGTTTTCCACGACGGTTTCCGGCACGTCCGCGAATATGCGGGCTTTCTCCAAGAGCCGGAATTTCAGAACGTGGCCATCGATATCCACCGCTATCAATGCTTCGCCCCAGACGACATCGATACGGATATTTTTGGCCATATCGGAAAGAGTGTCGTGGACTTGCGCCAGGAAGCGGATGAGATCATACGTGAGTCGGGCTATCAGGTCTACTGCGGCGAATGGAGCCTGGGGCTGAGCCTGAAGATGGTTTCCCTCTGGTCTGCGGAAACCTTCAACCATGCGGTACAGGAAATGGACGAGTTCCAGCTGTCGGCTGCCTACCGCGGCTTCGCCTCGGCCCAGCTGCTGAGCTTCGAAAAATACGCGGGCTGGTTCTTCTGGACCTACCGCACGGAGGTCACTCCCGAGTGGTCCTATCGGGATTGCGTGGAGCAGGGGCTCATTCCGGACCTGGGCAGGCCGGAGCAGTTCACGCAGATACGCGCGATCCTGGCACGGGCCAGGAATCAGGCTGTATGAGAAAACCCTGCCATGATTAAAGTAATGAGCTTCAACATCCGTTACGGCCTGGCCGATGACGGGGAAAATCACTGGAATAAGCGCAGGTCTCTTGCCCTTGCCAGAGTCCGCGCCTTTAAGCCCGATCTCCTCGGTCTTCAGGAGTGCCGCGACGATGCCCAGGCCGATTTCGTCCGCGCCAACCTGCCGGACTACAATTTCCTTGGCATCCATCGGGAAGGCCCGGGAGATACGGCGCTGGAGATGGCGCCCCTGCTCTTTCGCCAGCCAGCCTTCAGGCTGCTCGAAACGGGATGTTTCTGGCTCAGTGAAACCCCGGAGATCCCCGGCAGCATGAGTTGGGGCGCCGCCTATCCGCGGACGGTGAGCTGGGCCCGGCTCGCCTGCCAGCCCGAGGGGGCAGTGCTGACGTACGTCAACACCCATTTCGATTATGAACCGGGCGCCATCGATGGGGACGCCCAGTGTCTGCGGCACTGGATCGACCGGCAAAGCCCGCAGACCCCGCTTATCATTACCGGCGACTTCAACGCAGACAAGGATTCCTGCGCCTACCGTCTCCTGACCGGCAGGGAAGGGCTGACTGACGTCTTCGGGCAGCTCCGCTCGCAGAAGGAGGATGAGGCCACCTTTCACGCCTTCGGCCGGAAGGAGGAAATGGCCCCCATTGACTGGATCCTGGTCTCTGGCCACTTCCGTGTATTGGATGCGCAGATCGACCGCACGCGCGCAGGGGCTCTCTTCCCCTCGGATCATTACCCTGTAACGGCGGTGCTCGATTGGAGAGCATGAGCACGGCGCTTGCAGGCGAGGCGATGGCAAAGCGCTGCGTGCGCGGCGGCCGCAGGACTCAGGACAGCGGCTACGAATAAAAGTGCGCGCGTTCCTGCATCACGCCAGGCATCCTATCGCTTGCCGACTCCCGGCAGCCAGGCCAGCACCCGCTGAATCTGCACATCCCAGCATGCCCATTCGTGCCCGCCGGGTCCTTCTTCATACGTCATGGCTACGCCCAAAGACTGGGCGTGCTCACGAAAATGCACATTGTCCGCATACAGGAAATCCTCCGTTCCGCACCACTGATACAGACTGGGCCGCGGCCCGCTCCGTTGTGCCATCTGCTCCGCGAGATGGAACAATTCATTCGGGCTGCCAGGAAGCGTGCTCGCTTCGCCAAAAATGTGCTTCAGCTCGCTCTGCCCCGCCGCCTGTTCCTCCCGCGCAAGGCGGCCCACATCCAGCGCGCCCGACAAACTCGCTGCTGCCGCATAACGCTTTGGATAGGTCAAGGCCAGTTTGAAGGCCCCGTAGCCTCCCATCGATAAGCCCGCCACATAGTTCTCGCTCCGCTTGCCGGAAAGTGGGAAAAAATGGCGGGCAATGGCCGGAATTTCTTCACTGATAAATGCCCAATAGCGCGGGCCGGTCACCATGTCCGCGTAAAAGCTCCGCTGCACCGCAGGCATGACAACAGCCAGGTTCAGTCCCTCGACATAGCGCTCGATACACGTGCGGCGTTGCCAGATGGTGTGATCATCGGACAGTCCATGCAGAAGGTAGAGCGTCGGATACCGTTCTTTCCGGATTCCAGGGCTCACGCCGGCCTCCAGCGGTCCGGGGTCAGGAAGAATCACACACAGGGAAGACATCAGCCCCAGGACCTGTGAAAAGAAATGACAGTGTATGAGCGCCATAGTACCTTCTTATTGTGCTGTGTTGAACGGACAGCCCTGCCATTCAACTTCCCGGCAACAGGTCAGCCCTCGACAATCAATGCGCAATTCGCACCGTCCACAGTTTCCCGCACCCATCAGGTCTCGTCCTCCATCTCCAGCTCATGGCTGATCGCAATCGCTTCAATCACACTTTGCGCGGCGGGACAATGGGTGAGATAGGTGCTGAAAGCCTCCTCTGCGTCCGCGCGCTTATCAGCCGGGAGCTTTAAAGTATAGCGAACGTTAATACGCACAATCTTCAGCACCCCGTTGACATCCTCGATATCGCCGGTGACTGTCGCCCAATAACGGTCCTGAAAGGTTCGGATCTTTTTTTTGGCCAGCACCGTGGCCAATGTTCCCATCATTCATCCGCCGACCGCGCCGACAAGATGGTCCAAAGTGGCGGCATGTTCCTCTTCCGGTTCGACATTGTAGAATTTTTTAATTCCACCATGGACACCGTAGTATACGGGTTCATCAAATCCTCTGATATGGGCAATACGGGTGGGACCGTTTTTGCGGCTGATGGTAATGTGCGATTGATGAATAATCTTTCCCATACTATCCTCCTCTCTGTGAAATCAGGCCCATTTACATCATCATTCTTTCATTCTCCGCAAATGATCCTGATAGATTCGGCCTGCTCGCTTATCCCCTTCTTCAGGGCCTCATGGTTGTACGCGGTAATGACATCGCGACGCTTCAGCATGCCGACCACCCACCTGTTTTCCAGGTCCTCAACAACGGGAATCTCCTCAATGTCCTTCAGATGAAAGAGCTCCATTGCCGTAAAGAGCGTATCGTCCGGAGTGAGCATGATGACGTTTCTATTGCAGATGGCCCCGACCAGATAGCAGACCCGGTCCTCCTTTTCCCTGTGCAGCAGATTCTTGACATCCTGCATGGAAACAATCCCTGTCATTTTGCCGGAATCGTCGACAACCGGGAAATAGAATCCCCTCTTTGCCATGCTGAAAATCTCAAGGAGCTGGTTTATGTTGGCCATCTCGCTGATAAAATCGATATCTTCGGTCATGGCCGCGCCGACCCGCAGGGATTTCATGATCGTCACCTCCCGGCCTTCATGAATATTGATGCCTTCCCTGGTGAAGTCAACCGTATCAATCGAATCCGATAAAATTTTCTTTGCCACCATCGTTCCGATGATGGAGGTGAGCATGATGGGGACAATGATACGGTAATCCCCTGTCATCTCAAAAAGCAGGAATATTGCGGTCATCGGGGCATGAATGGATGCGGCCAGGAAGGCTCCGATTGCCACTGTCGCATAGGCTCCGGGGTCGGCTGTCATGGTCGGGAAGAGGCCATGAACGATAGAGCCGTATGATGCCCCGATCATAGCGCCGATAAAAAGGGCCGGAGCGAAAACGCCGCCGGAGCCCCCTGATCCCAGTGTCACGGACGTGGCCAGGATCTTCAGAAAGATCAGGGCAAAGAGAACCCAGGGGACTCCTCCGCCGTGCAGCACATCCTGAATAAAATCATAATGGTCCCCCATCACCTGGGGAAAACCGATGCCGATGAAGCCGACCAGCAGCGCTCCTGCTATGGGTTTCACTTGCGGATGGAGATGAAAGCCCGCATACTTATCTCTGATAAAATAAAAAATCCGGGTATTCAAAACTGCCAGCGCTCCGATTATAACCGCCATCACCATATAAAGAGGGATCTCGACATAGGCGTTGACCATGTGGTAGCTGGGAATGCTGAAGGCCGGATTTTCTCCGTAATAGGCCCTGGTGACGACAGTGGACAGGGCCGAGGCAACGACCAGCGCCGCAAAGGATGAAATCTCGTAGGTGCCGAGCAGCACGATTTCCGAGGCAAAGAAGATCCCGGCAAGCGGGGCGTTGAACATCCCGGCAATGCCTCCGGCGCAACCGGCGGCGATATAGACCTTCATGCGGTTGCCGGAGACCCGGAAGAGCTGGCCGACCTGAGAGCCCATGGCCCCGCCGATCTGGGCGATAGGGCCTTCGACGCCCGCCGAGTTGCCGGTGCCGATGGTCAGGGCGGTGGAGAGGATTTTCAGGATAATGGTCCTGGCCCTGATAACACCTCCCTCAAGGTTGACCTTACGGAGGAATTTGGTGAAACCGTAGCCGTTTACCTCTCCGGGAAAGAGGAGGGACAAGGGAATCAGAAGCACCATCCCGGCTATGGGAATCAGGGGAAGAAAGATCAGATGCAGCCCACCTTTTTCGATGCCGAAAAAGGTGGAGCCGCCGTCAAAGATAAGCCTGTGAACAAGGCTGACCGTCGACCGGAAGAGGAGGTTCAAGGCACCGGCGGTGAGCCCGATGAAGGTTGCAATGGCGATCATCCGGGTATTCTCCCCCGGAATGAGTCTCTGCAGGCTGATTTTCATGTCTTCTCAGGGATAGTGCAGCCAATTACAGCTGCCTGCTTAAGAAAGAAGTCCGTTCCAGTTCTTGTATCGCGGACTTCCGAAGGTTCGTTTCTATGAAAGTATCATTTTGATGCTGGCAAGGCCATATTGAAATGACGAGCATTCATGTGTCGTCCAGGCTGGTCATTCGAAACAGGCTGCAGATCCCTTCCTTTGCCTATCCTCTCAGCAGGGCCATGCAGCTTGCCAGGGTCTCGGGCGAATCCACCTGCGCGACGGTGCAGGCAATCCCTTTGGGCACGATCTTTTTTATCAGGCCCTTCAGGACGGCCTTCGGCCCGACCTCGATGAACGTATCCACCCCGTCCTCAAGCATGCGTGTGACGACCTCAAACCATCTGACCTTGGAGGCTATCTGCCGGGCCATCATCGACTTGATCACCTTCCCGTCCCATTCCGGGGCGGCTGTGACATTGAAATAGATCGGATACTCGGGCTTTCTGAACTCAACCTCCTCCAGAAAACGGGTAAAATCGGGGATAGCGCCAGCCACCAGCGGACTGTGATTGGCAATACGGATATTCAACGGAACCACCCGCGCTCCCCGTTCGATGGCGATGGCGCTGATCGCGTCCAGGGCATGATCGTCACCGGAAATAACGGTCTGCAAAGCGGTATTATGGTTGGCCAGGGCGACAACGCCCGGACCGCCGTAGGCTGCGATAAGCTCTTCGACATCGGTAAGGCTCAGCCCCACTACAGCCCGCATGCCGCCGGGAAATTTCTGGCCTTCCCTCTCCATCAGCGAGGCGCGTTTGGAGATCAAACACATGGCATCTTCCAGCGAAACCACCCCCGCGGCATAGAGAGCGGTATACTCGCCGGCGCTGTGCCCGGCAAAACAGCTGACAGGCAGATCATGTCCCAGAGCCTTACGCAAGGCGCACCAGCAGATCAGGTTGGTCACGGTAATGGCAGGCTGGAGATGAATGGCACGGCTTAACTCTTCCATAGGGCCATTGTTGCAGAGATTTCCCAGAGAATAGTCGCAGAGAAAATCAGCCTCCCTCATAATATGCGCGCAATCGGGATCAGCTGCAATAAACTCCTTACCCATTCCTAAATACTGGGAACCCTGGCCGGGAAAAAGCACCGCTATCTTCATAGACTACTCCTCATCCTGAAACTTCGAATTTTCTTCTCTAGAACTGCAGGCCATAACCAGCCCGATTCCCAACGTTTGTATCGGCGACTGAAGAGGGACAGAGCCTCACTTTGCTTTCAGCAGTGCACCTCTTCGCCACTCACGTCAGAGCAAATATGATGCCAGAAAATGAATCAACAAAAATCACGATTTATCAGGAAGATCAAAAACTGAACCTTGCTGTCCAGTCTCATTTTGAGATTGCCGGTCTCATTTTGAGACCGGCAGGACTTCAGACACCAGGGGTCTATCCAATTCCTATTACACTTAAAATTAAAAATAAATACTTCTATTACACAATGATCAGGAATCATATTGAATTTTAACGCAGGATAAAAAAAGGGAGAAATCCATGGCTTGCCATCATTTCAGGTCGATTTTCATTTCTGATTTTCATCTCGGTATTAAAAACATGCAGAGTCAGAAGCTGCTGGATTTTTTGCTGTCGACCGAATCAGAATATCTCTACCTGGTAGGAGATATTCTTGACTTGATGCAGGCCAGAAATAAATGGTATTGGCCGGAAATAAACGATCAGATTGTCCAGGCGGTTTTTGAGAAGGCCGGCAACGGAACAAAGGTCTATTACATTCCAGGCAATCATGACCATATGCTGCGCCGGTTTGACGGGTATATCTTCAATGCCATCCAGATTGCCTCCCACGCTATCCACGAGACGGCGGAAGGCCGCAGGTATCTGGTCATGCATGGAGACAAGTTCGATCCGGTCGTCCAGCATATCCAATGGCTGGCCAGCATCGGCAGTTCAGCCTATGAGTTCCTGCTGAAGATCAACGGGTGGGTCAATTTTTCCAGGAAGACTGCGCTCCGAAAGAAGAAGACCTTCTCGGCCTGGCTGAAACATCAGACAAAGATTGCCGTCAATTATATAGGAAGATTTGAAGAGAAGGTCGCCAGTGAAGCCGATGCGTACGGGGTTGACGGATTAATATGCGGCCATATCCATCACGCCTCCATCAGGGAGATTGAAAAGGTTCTCTACACCAACTCCGGCGACTGGGTGGAAAGCTGTACGGCACTGACCGAAAACCATGAAGGACATCTTGAGATTGTCGAATGGTTAACAGAACAGCCGCTGGCAGAGCAGGCACCTGCCGGTGAATACGAAAATCTGTACCCCGGCCCATGCCTTGCCTCCTCGAATTAACCCTCTCCCCGGAGTGTCCGGCCGTGCCTTGTCTCCAGGGAATGGAAAGAGCCTGCCGCAATTTATTCATTCCTGACGGATATCTTTGTACTCTAGCGTAAAAGGACGTCCGGTAAACGTCATCCAAAAGTAATTGACGGCATAGCGTAATCCCATGGTCAGCATCCCCTCGACTTTAAGACGCCGGCCGGAAGCATACATGGGTAAGGCGAAGGTCCAGCGAACAGTTCCGACACGGGTCAGGCGCCGGGCAACATCGGTATCTTCCCCGTAAAAGGATATCGTCCTGTCATATCCTCCGACGCCGCACCAGACAGAACGCCGAATGACAAAGTTTCCCCCTTGGATCATAGACCCGACGCGGAGAATATGCCGGTTGACAATATAGGTGAGATACCCGAAATAATAAAATATTCTGACAAAGATTCTTCTCAGTAAGGATAAATCGTAATAGATAAACGGCCCACTGAGTGCGACGAGGTCCCTTTCGGCCTCAAATGAATCGATAACAGTCGTAATCCAGCCTTCAGGCAGAATCGTATCCGCATCGATATTTGCGACCAGTTCAGCTGAGGACGCCATGAGGCCCGCATGCCGCGCTCTGACGAGTCCTTTGACAGGCTCATCGACAACCTGGACATCCGGGTAGGAAGAGGCGATTTCTCTGGTTCTGTCTGTCGACAGGTTGTTTACGACGATCACCTCTGCCGCGTAACCGGATCTTCCGATTTCCCGTTGGATCGATTCCAGACACCGGCCAATCAGGGCCTCTTCATTATGGGCGGGGATAACGAATGCAATCTTCATGAGAGAACTCTCCCTGTTTTATATGAAAGTCTCGTTTTGATGCCGGCTTCGCAGTTCCTGCTGCCGAGTTGAAATGACGAGATTTCATGTTTTGTTGAGGCTGGTCATTCCGGTCCAGCCGTGCTGGTCAGTTATATTTCGAAAGAGATACTCCTTCGGCATCTCTTTCCTGTTCAGCGCAAAGAAGGAAGCTGTATATTTTCTCAACCTGCGCCGCTATCGAACCCGTATCGAAGCGGGTGACGGCCAAAAGAGCCTCGGCAGACATGCGAGACCGTATGTCCCGATCACGCAAGAGACTGAGAATCGGAGAAACAAAGGCCTGGGGGTCTCCTGCATCTGCGAGAAAGCCCGTCCTGCCGTCCTCGACATATTCGACAAGACCGCCTGCGCGGGCGGCTACAACCGGAAGACCGCACGCCATGGACTGAATCATCGACATGGATTGCGTTTCGGAGAGGCTTGCCGTCAAAAAGATATCGCAGGCGTTAATCGCCTCCACTAGCGCTGCGCCGCGCAGAACCCCCAACATCCGCACCCTTGATGCGAGCCCCAGGGCGTGAACCTTTGACTCGAAAGCGCGCTGGTAAGGACCTGCTCCGATTACCGCGAGGTCCACATCCATTTCCCTGCTGGTCCGCGCAAAAACCTCAAGGACGAAATCGAGATTCTTTTCAACGGCAATCCGCCCGAACAGGAGAAGAGTAGAGCCGCCCAATCCAAGCCTGGCCTTCAGCTCGACACTGCGGCGCAAAGGTCTGAAAACGGAGAGGGGGATCTGGTTGGAAATGACCGCAGTCGGCCGGGAAAGGCCGTAGTTCATGAGTTCGGTCAACATGCTGCGGCTCGGCGCCGTCACATACGAGCAGCGGTTGTAAAAAAGAGCCGCTGATTTCCGGGCAACAAAGCGAAAGGGAAGGTAATCGAGACCGGCATAATGGAGATAGTCGGCGGGGAAGGTATGATCGGTTCCGACCAGGGGAACCGAAAGCCGCTTTGCGGCAATCATGGCAGACAGGCCAAGCGTGGAACACGTGTGAATATGGATAATATCGGGAGCGAATCGCTTGAGATCTGCAAACACGCCAAACGGTGAGACGAGGGCAAGCCCGCTGCCCGATCCGGGAACGGCCCAGGCCGGCTGGCGGCGGATGGCGGCATCCGGTTCGGCACCGGGTAAATCGGGCGCATAAATCCGAACCGTGTTTCCCCGGCCGGTAAAGCTTTCGGCAAGAAGAGAGACCGAGTCGGCTATCCCTGAAAGTTGCGGAAGAAAAATGTCAGTAACAAGCGCGATCCGCATGGTGTTCTCCCTCTCAGCATTCACAGTCTGACATTGAGGTGAATCGTCGATTGATCCGGGCCCCGACAAAAATACTCAACGTGGCCAATACCAGGACTGCCGCTATGACGATCTGCGAGTAATGCCAGACGGAGGCAACCTTATTCATATGCGAACCCAGATAATATCCGGACGTCAGGAAGAGGGAGTATTGAAGAATCGAGACAGGAATCGCACAGCTGCAAAATTTCCACAGGGACAGCTCTGACAGGCCCGCCGATACCAGAAAGGGCATTGAAAGACCGTAGCTGAGCTTGCCGATAACCATTGTTTTGACGCTGTGCCTGCCCCAGAGGGTCGTTACGGCCCGGACAGGAAACCCTATGCGGGTCCGCTCAACAATTCGGCTGAAAAAAACACTGCGGGCGGCATAATGACCCGCCAGAAAGCAGCAAAAGTCGGGCACGATATCTCCCAGCAAGAGCAGCCAGAAGGTGAATTCAATATCAAAAAGGTCTCGCGCGGCGAGTGCGCCCACAAGAAAAGCAATCAGAGGTCCTTCAATACATGCCAGAGGGAATATAACCCAGTATCGATACTCAAGGACAAGGTGCACGATTCGGACGGAATCACTCATAAAGACCCACGTGAATCAGGCCTGAAAATTCATTGCCGGAAGAAATCAAAATGAGTTTCCTGTAGTGGGGGAGGTATTTTTATGTGTTATTTATTCTGTGCTATCATGTTCTTAGAACCTTACCCTTTGAATGTTTTCATAGTATGAAAAAGATATTAAGATCGTGATAGGTCAGCAGGCGGGGAAAATACATCCGTTTCTCAATCCACAGGAGAATGCAAGGGTACGCGAACGGCGGCGAGACAGTCTATACTGTAAGGCGGGGCCGCACAGGGCAGCCGTTCTGGTCTGACCCGGAATTTGTACAAGGAGGGTGTGGGAAAACCGGAAGGGTTATCAGGATACATTCAGAGGGACTGAGGTTTCTGCATCAGTTCGTTCAGCCGTTCACATTATTGATCTTTCCGTTCCTGCAAAGGGACACATATACCGCCGGATAATACTTCCGTAAGCATCCCGGACAAATCCCTTGTTTCTTTTGATAATCCGGCATGAGCCTGTATCGGGCGGCTGATTCCCCCCACCCTCCCCGATCATTCTGATGCTTTTTGCAGTACAGGCAGATGCGCGGCGAAACATCTGTCTCCTCATCCTGAGATTCTGTCATACTCATATCCGGAGCCTTTTTTCTTGTTGAACGACACACGCAATCCAACGAAATATTGACCGGATCATATAATGCTGCAGTCTTACATTTTTCTAACATCGAGTCGTGCAGAAGAAAGAAGAGAGACAAGACAGGGGGCAACTCTCTGAAAACAGACGAGACATTATTTATATTTTTAATTTGACGCCGCCTCTGTTCAGCAGGTGGAAAAAATCTCTTTCCCGGCCACAAAGGTCTTGATCACCCGGGGGACGTCGCCTGAATGATCCACAAGGACCATGTCGGCATCCTTGCCCTCCTCGAGCGATCCGGTATGACCGGCAATGCCGACGGCGCGGGCCGGATTCAGGCTCACCATCCTGATCGCCTCATGCAGGGGGAGGATGCCCGAGTTCTCCAGGGCCAGCACGGCATGGAGCAGGGTCATGGGAGCATAATCGGAGCACAGGATATCATCGCATCCGCTCCTGATCGCCTCGCGGGCGCTCAGATTGCCGGACTGCGATTTTCCCCGGACGACGTTAGGCGAGCCGAAGCAGATGCGGATGCCCAGCTCGCGGGCGGCACGCACGGCTTCATGGGTCATGGGAAACTCGGTCATGCCGATATCCATCTCCTTGACCCAGTTGATCTTGTCCCTGGAATCATCGTCGTGGGAGGCCATGGCGATCCCGTGTTCCCGGCAGATCCCGATCATGCGGGAGATGCAGGCCGGAGTCCCGTTCATTTTGGCCTTAAGCTTTCGTTCGATGATGGAATCCATCTCCGAATCGGTCTTGGCGTAGACCGGACCGTAATACTTTTTAAAGGACAGAATATCGCGAAACTGTCCCTGGCCGGGAGAATGATCCATAAACGAGAAGAGACTGATCTGCCCGTCCCGGATCAGCCCTTCCAGAAAGGGCACCGCACACTGGTCGGTGATCTCGAAGCGGGCATGGATCCTGGTGTTCACCTTGAGCTTGCGGCTGAAGGTGTTGATCTCCCGGATGATTCCCGCCGCCATGCTGTTGCTGCGCAGCCCCACTTCCAGCTCGGCAAAGGAGAGCGAGTGGTACATGGTCGTGATGCCGCAGGCGGCGATCTTTTTATCCAGCTCATACACGGCGATATTCACCGGAAAAAAGGTGTTGGGGCGGGGTTCGATCCCCTTTTCGATGGCATCGGAATGCAAATCCACGAAACCGGGAAACAGGAATTTCCCGCCGGCGTCGATCTCTGTTCCGCCCCGCAGGGAATTTTCCGCGATCTTGCCGATGCGCCCGTTCTCAATCCTGACCGACGCCCCTTCCCTCACCCCTTCCGGAGTAACCACGCGGGCGTTTGTTATGATAAAGCTGTCCTGCATGAATGCTCTCTCCTTCGTTAGGTTTTATGCCGTCAACAGATGCGGCAGACGGAATCCGTCACCGATTCCAGCAGCGCGGCATCATGAAAGATGCCGATCATGGTTGTGCCTTCCTCCCGCAGCTCCTTGAGAATCTCCAGCACCACCCCGACCGAATCGTTGTCCAGCGATGCGGTCGGCTCATCCAGCAGCAGCAGGCGGGGCTTCCAGCCGACCGCGCGGGCAATGTTGACCCGCTGCTGTTCGCCGCCGCTGAAGGTCGCCGGATAGGCGTCATACAGGTGCGGAGGGATACGGAGGCGTTCCAGCAGGCTGATGCTCCGTTTCCGCGCCGCCTCCCGGCTCACCCCGTTGCGGCTGAGGATCGGCTCCATGACCACATCAAGGGTGGAGACTCGGGGAATCACCTTGAGAAACTGGGACACATAGCCCATCTCCCTGTCGCGGATATCGATGACGGTCCGGTCGGGCAGGCGCACCAGATCGACCGGGCCATGGAAGGCCGAGTCGTAACGGATCGCGCCGCCGCTGGGAAGATAGGTGCGGTACAGGCATTTCAAAACCGTGCTCTTCCCTGCGCCGCTGGGACCGGACAGGCCGAGGAATCCCCCCGGCGGGACGCGAAAGGAAACATCGCGGCAGGCCTCGATCCTCTTGTCGTCGAGTATATGAAGCGTGAAGGTTTTCGACAGGTTTTCGACGGCGATCACGACTGCTCCTTTTTCAAAGGGTGCTTTGATATCCTGAATTGCGATTCGGGATCACGGCAGCCTACAATTGCGAGGCCACAAGAAGTTGCGTATAACGGTGCTGGGGATCCTGCAGGATCTGATCGGTCAGCCCCGCCTCCACCACACGGCCTGATTTCATCACCATGGTCCGCTGACAGAGCAGGTTGATGACCCCCAGATCGTGGGAAACCACCAGCACGGACAGCTTGAATTCACTCCGCAGGCCCCTGATCAGATCCAGCACGCGGGCCTGAACCGAAAGGTCGAGGCCGGTTGTCACCTCATCCAGAAAAAGGATCAGCGGATTGTTCGAAAGCGCCTTGGCGATCTGCACCCGCTGCTGCATGCCCCCGCTGAAGTTGCAGGGAGGCTCATCCATGCGCTCCACCGGGATTTCGGTTTTTTCCAGCAGTTCGGACGACCGCTGCCGCATCCCGGCGATATTCCTCCATCCGGCTCCCAGCAGCCTCTCGGCGATATTCCCGCCTGAGCTGACCTGCATCCTGAGTCCCAGGTGGGGATTCTGGTAGACGACGCCCATCAGGGAGTTTCTCAGCTGCCGTTTCTGGAAATGGCTCAGGGCAAGGAGGTTGCCGCTGTATTCGGAATCCTCGGCGAATATTCCGGGAAGTCTGCCGTTAACCGCCGAGCGGTGCAGTTCCATGCTGCCGTGGCTGGCCTCCCATTCGAAATGCAGCAGCCGCACGATGGTGCTTTTTCCCGAGCCGCTCTCGCCGACGATCCCCAGCGCCTCGTTGGGGAAGAGATCAAACGAGACATTGCTGCAGGCCATCACCGTGCCGCAGTGGGGGCAGAGATTGGTGTCCTGCCCGTCCTCCGCGGCCTCAAGGCATCTGCCGCATCCCCGGCCAAACTGTTTCGACAGACCCCGTATCCGTATCAGCGGCTGCATGTCGAGCTCCTTTTGTCGCAATAGCCGGTATCGGAACAGAAATAGCTCCTGCCGCCTTTTTCATTATCGACGACCTCGTCCAGAAAGGTGCCGGTGGCGCCGCAGCGGGCGCAGGCCTTGCCGGAGAAATCCTCCGTCCTGAAGGTGTGATCCTCGAATTCCAGCGGCACGACCTCCGTATGGGGAGGGATGGCGTAGATCCGCTTTTCCCGTCCGGCCCCGAAGAGAAACAGCGTGTCGGCCATATGAAGCCGGGGAACGTCCCAGCGGGGGATCGGGCTGGGGTCGGTGATGTAGCGGCCATTGACCGTCACGGGGTAGCGGTAGCTGATGGTGATCTCCCCATACTTGACGATATCCTCATAGAGATAGAGCCACATCCGGCTATAGTCCGCCTCGGCATGCATCCTGCGGGTCTCCATTTCCGACGGCTCCACCTCCCTGAGGGCCTCCGGGTACGGAACCTGGAGCACCAGGATCTGCCGGTCAGTCATCGGCTCTTCCGGAATCCGGTGCCGGGTCTGGATAATTGTCGCCGCGCAGGTGTCGTTGGTTACCTCCACATCGGCAACCTCCGCCAGGAACTTCTTGATGTTGACCGCATTGACGCTGCCGTCGCAGCCCTGATCGATCACCTTCAGAATGTCGTCCGGCTTGATCAGGGAAAGGGTGATCTGGATGCCGCCGGTGCCCCATCCCCTTGCAATCGGCATCTCCCGCGAACCGTAGGGGACCTGATAGCCCGGAATGGCAACCGCCTTCAGGATGCAGCGGCGGATCTCCTTTTTGGCCCCTTCATCCATAAAGCCGAAGGGATATCCCGGGCGCTTCTCGGTGCCAGCCTCATTTTTAAGCCATTCATGCAGCAGCATCGCCGTCCTCCCTTGCCTTTCCTGCACGCGCCACGTCCTGGGCCTTTCTGAGACGGTCCAGATCGGAGAGGAAATCCACATAATGGGGCAGCTTCCAGTGATTGCAGAAGCCCATCGCCTCGATTCCGTCGGTATGATAGAGGACAAATTCCTGATCCTCGGCAGGACAGCTCGGTTTTTCGGCCCGGATGCAGCGGTCCAGTATGGCCATGGAAATCGCCTTGAGCTCGTTCTGGCCGAAGCAGAGCCCGTAGCCCAGGCTGAACTTCGGCATGCCGTCGTTGCCCTGCATGCGGGCTAAAACCTCGGCCTCCGTCACCTTGACTTCGCCTATCGTATACGGCTCGCCGGTTTCGGGATGCCGGATCGTCAGCGGCACGTAGCCGATGCGCAATTCGCCCAGGGTGGGATGGATGTTGCCGTAGCCGCGCATGCTGGAATATGCCAGCGCCAGCATGCCGCCCGTCTCGCTCCGGGCCAGGGCCTGCAGGGTCGCGCTGCGGGGGGCCGGAAAGGTCAGAGACTGGCGGGTTATGTCGAACACCGCCTCTTCCTTCCGCCCTGCCCCGAGATCCTCTTCCAGCAGTCCTTCCCGGCGCAGGATGCGGATCACCCGGGGGAAGGTCTCGGGAATCTCCGCCCCGGCCGGGATATGGCTGAATACCCGCTCCTTGAACGCTGCCCGACGGGCCTCGTCATCCTCCAGCAGGTCGAAGTCCAGCAGCCGCAGGGTGTAGTCGCTGGTGGGACCGAGAATCTGTCCGCCGGGGATATCCTTGAAGGCGGAAGAGATCCTCCTGATAATCCGCATCTTCTCCGTTCTGGCGGCAAGCGAGTAGCCCAGGCGGGGCCGGGTTGCGCGAAAGGCCCGCAGCATGAAGGAGGCCTCGAAGGTGTCTCCGGCCGACTGCTTCAGGGCCAGGGCGGCCAGCTCCGGCGCATACAGCGATCCCTCCCCCATGACCCGGTCGACGGCAAGATAAAGCTGCTCCCTGACCTGATCAACCCCGAGAGGTGCGGAATCGCCTTTCATCCGCTCGTGGGCAAAGACCTGGCAGGCCCTTTCAATGGCCTCATTTCCTCCCTTTACGGCAACATATCCCATATCAGTTCACTCCGATCCGCGTTGACCGGGGAATACAGGCGATGCACCCGTTCCGGTCGAGAAACAGGGCATCCACGCCGAGGGGAAACTCGCCGTTCATCTTTTGCAGGAAGCGGAATTCGCTCGGGGCAAGACCTTTTATCTGCAGTGCTATCGTGCCGTCGATTCCCGGCCCCGACAGCGAGATCCCCTCATCCCGCAGGCAAAGTTCCTCCACGAGATAGACCACCGTGGCCCCGGTATCCGGGTATTCCAGGCTTCCGCGCCTGCAGGATTCCAGGCCCTGGCCGCAGGCGCCTCCGGTGACAACGACAAAATCGGCCTCCTCGAGCACGGCCGGCCTGCTTCCGGTATGACGGGCAAGGGCCGCTTCCATGTCTTTGTCCCCGATGACGGCAAAGCTCACCTCGTTGTCCATCAGGCAGCCCAGCAGATCGATGATCCCTGTTTTGGGCGCGCCGGGCAGGGGATACACCTTGCCGGGATGGCTCATCCCCTGCAGGATGACCCTGAACGTTTCGTGATCGCGAATAATGCTCTCTGATGACATCGGATTATGCTCCCGGCATAAGATCGAAATTCACTCTGGTGGCCGCGATCAGGGAGGCGGCCTTCGCGCGCCCGGCCCTTTGCAGCACCTCCTCCTGCCTGAGAAATATCTCAAGTTCCTCGCCGATCCGGGTGGGTTCGGCACACCCGAGCACCGCGTCGGCGCAGGCCCTGGCCAGCGCCCTGCGCGGCGATTCTCCCGGCACCATGCCGAATCCCTCGCAGCCGCGGAAGATCACGCGCGCCTCGGTGACCAGGACCTCCCCCAGGCAGAAGTCCGTATCGAAACTATCCGTTGCGGTCATCATCATCAGACCGGAGCGGGGAGGAAGACTCACCGTCAGCTCCACATCGGCAAAGAGCGCCAGCAGCTCTTCCAGCCTCTTGTCTTCCATGGCCTCGATCAGGCAGGTTCTCTCGGTACGATTCATCGCAGTACACCTCCGTCAAAGGAAACAGGAGTCAATTCAGCCACCTCCTCAGTGTTTCTTTTTGATCTTTCCCTTCGTTCTTGTTGAAATCGTCTCCAGCGCCATCGCAAAGGCCAGGATGATATAGGTGATCAGCCCGACCTCCCGCAGGTCAAAATAATATCCGCTGGCCATGTAAAGATCGAAACCCACCCCGGCTGCCCCGGCAGCGGCGCCCATGGCCACGGCATTGGCGAAATTGATTTCAAATCTGACGAAGGTCCAGGAGAGAAGAGCGGTCATGGAAGACGGAATGACCGCCTGGAAGACGATCTGCCACCAGTCGGCCCCGCCGGCCTTCAGGGCCTCGATGACGCCCTTGTCCAGGTCTTCGAAAGATTCGGAATAGGCCTTGGTCAGATAGCTGACGGAATGGAAGGTCATGCCGATGACCGCCGCGGCGCTGCCCAGCCCGGCGGCCACGGCGAAGATCAGGACCCACAGGATGGTGGGAACCGCCCGGATGAAGGCGACAAAGGATTTGATGCAGTTGCCCACCGCCTTGGGAGCCAGATTCCGGGCGCTCAAAAGGCCCAGGGGCAGGGCGATGACGCCGCCGAACAGGGTGGTCAGAAAAGCCAGGCCCGAGGTGGTCAGCACCTCGTAAAAGGCATCCGCCAGACTCAGGCGATGCGCGTTGGGCTGCAGGAAGACGATCTTGAAATTGCTGAAGGTGTCAGCCGTGGCCTTGACGATATCGATGCCCTGATAATCAATGGTGACAAACGTGTAGACGGTCAGCAGGGACAGGACCAGCAGGAGTATCCGTATGGCAAGGGACTCCCTGCTTAAGGGTATGACGCCAATATCCGGCGAGGCCGCTTCCTCGCCTGCAACCTGCCCCCAGACCTCGATCGATTCCTCTACTTCCATCACAGGATGATCCTTCTGACAGAGTTTGACAGCGTTTCGATGCCGATGATGGTGATGACAATCAGGAGCACCACCAGGCTTGCCGCGTGAAAATTCATGCTTTTATAGTACAGATCAAAGGAGAATCCGATTCCCGAGCCCGTGAGCAATCCGACCAGGGTTGCATCGCGGATATTGGTGTCGATCATGAACAGCAGCCAGCTGATCATCTGCGGCAGGCTGGAAGGCAGGACCGCCTGCACGATAACGGGGAGAGCGCCCGCCCCGGCGGCCTGCAGGGCCTCGACCGCGCTGCTGCTCGCCTCGTCAATGGTCTCGATAAAGGCACGGGTCAGAAAACCGAGGGAACCGAAAAACAGGGCCAGGAAACCCGTCAGCGGGCTCTGGCTGAAGGCCAGCATCAGAATCATCGCCCAGGCCACAAGGGGAATATTACGAAAAAGTGAGGCGATTCCCCTGGCCACGACGGTGAAGAGACCGTTGACCCGCGTCGTCTGGGAACCGGCAAGGGCCAGCAGCAGGGAAAAGACCGCGGCAACGGAGGTCGCTGCGACGGACATCAGCACCGTCTCCCATAATTTCTGCAGGATATCCGGCAGGATTTTCAACGAACGCGCATCCGGATAAAAATTGCTCAGGCCCCAGACAAAGGCCTTGAAGACGCTAGTAAATCCTTTCAAGACGTCAAAATGGGTAATGACGGCCGAACCTGCGGTCAGGGCCGCCAAGACGGCGAAAAAAAACAGGTTTCCGTTTCTGCGTTTGACAAAGATATCAGTGTGCATAGGCTTCTCCTGGACCGGCGATCAGATCTTTAGCCTCCGGACCATAGATATCCGAGAGCCGACGGGCCGTCAGGTCTGCGGGCGGGCCGTCGAACACGACTTTTCCCTTCCTGATACCCAGGATTCTGTCAGAATATTTGATGGCGACATTGACCTGATGCAGGTTGACGATCAGGGTGATGCCCATTTCCTTGGCGAATGTTTTTAAATGATCCATGATGACCTTCGAGGAATGCGGGTCCAGCGAGGCAATCGGCTCATCGCAGAGGATCATTTTCGGATTTTGAATCAGGGCCCTGGCAATTCCGACTCTCTGCTTCTGGCCGCCGCTCAGCCGGTCGCAGCGCTGATACACCTGATCGCTCAGGCCCAGCATCCTGACAATGTGAAAGGCCTTGCCTTTTTCCTCCCGGCTGTATCTGCCCAGGACCCCGGCCAGGGTCGATTTGGAGCCAAGCCTGCCATGAAGCACATTCTCGATCACCGTCAGCCGGTCGACGAGATTATAATGCTGAAAAATCATGCCTATCTTCGTTCTCAACTGCTTGAGCTCCCTTTTCCAGAGCTTTAAAACATGGACGCCGTCGAAGAGGATCTCTCCGCTGGTCGCCTCGACCATCCGGTTGATGCAGCGAAGAAGCGTGGACTTTCCGGCCCCGGAAGGACCTATCACGGCAATGAACTCGCCTGGCTCGACGGAAAAACTGACGTCATCCAGGGCAGGAGCCGCCCCATTATAGAACTTCATGATGTTTTTCAGCTCCAGCTGAGGCGCACGGGCCAAACACAATCCCTGTTCCACTGTTTCTCCCCCACATCTCCGGTCTCCGTTGCCGCCGCCGCAAGAGGCGACAGGCGGAAGACGGCGGGCAACGGCATCCCGGGGACGTATCAACGAATACCCAAGACCTTTCTCATCGGATCGTACCAGGAATCCTCGACCTTCAGGAAACGGCACGGTTTGACGAATACCGATCCCTTGCTCCCTTTCTCTGCAAATATCTTGGAATCATTGGTAACCTTGTCGGCGATCAACGCCTCGGTTATCGCTTCGAGGGTCTTTCGGCTCAACACCGCGCTGTTGGCCTCCAGGGGGACATTCAGCACCGGTATGGATTTGATGATCACAAACTGCTTTCCGGCAAGGGCGTCAAACGGTGCATCGGCATTCTTTTTCATCGTGTAGACGGCCCCTTCGGTGTTGTCCTTCCCGGATGTCAGATCCACATACTGCACCACATCGAAATCATCCACGGCGGAGACGTCGGACTTTCCAGTCATCACATTGACCAGGGACATCTGATGGGAACCGGAAAAAAGCACCTGGCTGAAAAATTTGTCTCCGCCGCCCTGCGCCAGATCGTCTTTAGCCAGCTTTTTCCATTTGTCCTGCATGGAGAACTGGCCGATAATGACTGCTGCAGGCATGTTGAAGCCGGAGGTCGAACTGGTGGAAACGAAGGACATCCGTTTTCCGGCGATTTTATCGATGGAGTAGGCGCCGCCTGATTCATAGAGATCGCCGTTCTCTTTCTTGACGATAAATCGGCTGTAATACATCGCGTCCTTCAAGGTCCCCGAATCGCCGCTGTTGACCACCAGGGGGATGATTTTGGGATCTTTGGCATGGGATTGAAGATATTCGTTGGCCCCGAACCACCCCAGCTGGGCATCGCCGTTTTCCAGGGCCGCAATGGCGATGGTGTAGTCGGTGGTCAGCCTGTTTTCAACTTTCTTGCCGGTGGCCTCGGAAATGACCTTTGCGATTTCATCACGGTATTCCTTTTCATTATCCACTGAATTGTTCGGCAGCCAGGCAATGGTGATAGTATCCGGTTCGGAAACCTTGGTGTCCTCGGACCGGCAATCGGACGAATATCCTGCCAGCAGCGATATCGCGAACACAGGAATCAGCAGATGCAGCGCTATTTTCTTTAAGGGATTTTTTCTTTTATGCAAATCGACTTTCATTCCTCTTCTCCTTGGTTTGGGGTGAAAAAATCAAGCTCTCCGTCGAGTCTGGTCCCAAACTACCTGGTGCATATTAAAATGGGATTATGACTTGGTTAGCAGAGAGTGCGATTACGCTGTTTCAAGGCTTGTCCGGAAATATTGCTTTTCAGCGATCACATCGATTGCGGGGCGGGTCTGATCGTGACGGTTGAACGGCTGGCGCCAAAAGCTTGTATGTACAGACAGATCAACAGATCACACCAGGAATTGAAAATGAGGAGTATTGCGGAAATGAAAGAATTGCGGACCCTTGTTGAAGGAGTTCGATAAGGCGGTTATACCCAAACGGCAAAAATCATATCTGCCTGCCGGTCAATTGTTTCTGTCCAGGACCTCCCGAACGGTATGAATCAGAATATCAAGGCGATAGGGTTTGACAACAAAGGCAGCGGCGCCGTATTGCTGCGGATTTTCGGCAATATCATAGCCGCCATAGCCCGAGGCCACGACAACCTGGACCTTCGGATCGATTTTCAGGAGTTCTTCCAGACACTTTCTTCCTCCCATTCCCGGCATTCCCAAATCCATCACAATCAAGTCGATCGCGGCAGGATCTTCTTTATACGCCTCAAGGGCCTGTTCACCGTTGAAGACGGTCCGGGTGTCGTACCCGTATTGCCGGAGGATGTCATTGGCGATTTTCAGAATCTTCTCCTCATCGTCGACCAGCAGAACGGTCTCTGAACCGCCGATCAGTTCAACCGGTTTCCCTGCCATGGGGATATCCAGCCCCCTGGCAGGGGAATGAACGGGCAAAAAGATTGTAAACGTTGTACCGACTCCCGGTTCGGAGGAGCAGATGATCTTTCCCGAATGATTGGTAACGATGCCATATGCCGAGGCCAGGCCCAGGCCAGTGCCTTTTCCGGGTTCCTTGGTTGTAAAAAACGGTTCGAAGATTCGCTGGAGTGTCGTTTCGTTCATGCCATGGCCTGTATCGGAAACTTCCAGCATTATGTACTTTCCCGCTTCAAGCTCGATGCCGGTGTTTATATACCTTGTCTCTACAGGAAAATTCTTTGTCACGATAGTCAGGGTGCCTGTCTCCTCCATGGCCTGCACGGCATTGTTGGCGAGATTCATGATGACCTGTTCCATCTGGGTGGGATCGGCCTGGATATCGGCCAGATCATCAGCAAGAGAAGTCTGCAGCGCAATCATCTTTGGCACTGATCTCCCTAAAAGCCGAAGGGCATCCCGGACAACATCGTTGATGTTCAGGGGGATCACCCTCTTCTCCACTTTCCGGCTGAAAGTCAGAAGACCGCGAATCAGATCCGAGGCCCTGACCGCCGCCTGATTGACCTCGTAGAGAAAGGAATAATCGGGGTCCTGTTGATTTTTCCTGATCAGCAGGAGTTGGACATAGCCTGAAATAATCTGGAGGAGGTTGTTGAAATCATGGGCAATGCCTCCCGTTAGACTGCCAAGTGCCTCCATTTTCTGCGATTGCATCAACTGCGCTTCCACTTTAGCCAGATCGTCCATGGCCTGTTTCCTGCCGGTTATATCTGCTATCATGCCTTCAATAAAGAGAGGTTTTCCGGTCTCATCCCGGACAATTCGGGCATTCTGGCTGCCCCAGAGAAGACTTCCGTCTTTACGGCGGAATTGGATTTCAGTATTGACGATGAAGCCATCGCGCAGGAGCTGGCCCAATATTTCGGCGCGTCTCTCGTAATCAGCGTAGACCTGCTGTTCCAAGTCGCTGACTTCCTCGATCAGCTGTTCCGGATTTTCATATCCCAGGATCGTTGCCAGAGCCGGATTTACGGTAAGAAAACGGCCATCGAAAGAACATTGGTAGATTCCCTCGACAGCATTATCGAAAATAGAACGGTATTTCTTCTCTGCCGCCGTCAGTTCCTGTTTCGCTTTCTTATGATTGGAGAGCAATTTTTCAAACTGCGACAGGAGTTCATTCGTTACCGAAACCAGCAGGGCCAGTTCGTCCTTCTGATGACCGGGAAGAACGTGCAGCTGCGACTGCATCGGATGCTCGGTGTCGACGGTGCTCAAACGGGAAGCCAGTCGAAAAAGCGGTTTTGTCAGGGAAAAGTAAAGCATCATGAACAGGACTACGGCCAGGACAAGCAGCGGAACCATCGCAGAGAGAATATTGCGGCGAGTGCGTTGAAAAAAGGTTGCAGCAAGAAGCCTGGCGTTTATTCGGACAGAAAGTGTGCCGATGGCGTCTTCCGTATTCGGCACAAAAAGCTGTGTCGAGTATTCATTTGTCACAATGACAGCATTGACAAGCCATCCGGGTCTGGAATCGCCCGCGGCGCCTTCTCGTTTTTTTTCAGCGAGAACAGCGCCGTAATCGTTGACAATTTTCGCCTCAAGCACTGGGCTGTAATGGAGCATCCCTGCCAGCACCCGCTCTGCAAGCATATTGTCGAACTGCCAGGCGGCCTGCGCCGCGGCCTGTCGCTGCATCTCCATGATCTGCAGGATTGTCGAGTTGGTCTCTGCCCGCTCTTCCATCAGGTCTGTCCTGACCTGGTTGCCTATTGTGAGAAAACCAAGCAGGAAAACCACCAGCAGGACGTTGCGGGCCTGGACGAAAGAGATGCGGCAATGAAATGGAACATGCATAGAAGTCAGTGATGTGACAGTATTTTAAGGGGACGCGCAGGGTCCGAAAAAAAATCGCACTCTCTTCTGGCCCTGCGTGGAACGCATTGCACCCGTCTGTTTATTGGAGGCTGCTTGCTTGAAGGAGAGCCGCCAGTTTGCCGTTTTCCCTGATGGCCCGCAACCCTTCATTGAATGCCTTGATTTTCACCTCGGCATCCGGCGTCAGTCTCGAGATACAAAGATAGAGATTCTTCTCTTCCAGAATCGGGGACATGAATTCCACCTCGCCCGCTCTATCGGGCATGTCTTTCTTCAGGAGATAGGCGCCGACAAATTTGTCTGCAACGACGAGGTCAAGGCGCTTTCCCACCAGCATGCGAAGATTGGTGACATCATTGTCTGCCACTTCCTTGTGGAGATACGCCGCCTCGTCGAATTCCCGGGTGTTGATATAATCGCGCACAACCCCGATCGTATAGGGTTTGAGGTCCGTGAGCGTCCTGAAGGCAATTGCATCGGCTTTCCTCTTAAACAGGCCCAGAGGCCCGCCCGGGAAGGGATCTGAGACAAAAAAATCCTTTTGCAATGATTCGGCGTAGTATTCCGGCAGATACCCGTCGCACACACCCTTCCTGGCCATGGCCACAGCCCGTGCCCAGGGCATAAATTTATAATCCACGATAAATCCTGCAGCCTTGTACGCTTCCCTGACCAGGGATGCGACATAGCCCTGATCCGGTAAATTTTGACCGATATAGGGTTCCCAGTCAAGGGTGGACAGCGTAATGAGATTTTCCGGAGGGCCTGCATCGGAGAGAAGGGAAAAGCCCAAGAGGAAACCCATCGCAAACAGGATGTGTTTTTTCATAAAGGACCCTTGCAGGAGGTTTTTTCATGGCTCAGCAGACGATTGAAGGATGTTGAGCACAGGCTCTTTTCTGTCTGTATCTTCTGTCTGTATCTTCTCTCTCTATCAGCTTTGCCTCTGAGAAACAAGACTATTTGATCAGGGACACTCCTCCTCCTTGACCAGAGTAAACGAATAGAATGTGATTAATAGCTCATTTACAAGATTCTCTCCCAAACGGGACAAGGGAACGGGTCTCTCGAATAGGCAATTTCACCGTCCTGCCGCTTTCAGGCATCCAGGACTTCCCGAATGACCGTTGCCAGCCTCCTTCCCTCCAACGGCTTCATGATGAGTTTTTTAATCCCCTTTCCCGCCACGGTCTCCTCGGTCACTTTCTCGCTGAACCCCGTGCAGAGGATGATTGGTATATCCGGCCGGATTTTTTGTATCTCCTCCGCCAGTTCGATTCCATTTAAAACGGGCATGGTAAAATCGGTAAAGATCAGATCAAATTCACCGGATCGGGATCGAAAGAATTCGAGGGCGTCAGGGGCGCTTGATTGTGCCGTGACCGAATACCCAAGCCGCGTCAGCATTCTGACCTCCAGGTCCGCTAAAATTTCCTCATCGTCCACCAGCAGTATGCGTTCTGTGCCCTGGGGAAGCGCATCCTGTTCATCCGTGAAAGAACGTTCCGCAACCATTGCCAGGGGCAGATAGACGGAAAATGAGCTTCCTTTGCCGGGTTCGCTTTGGACGGTGATTTCACCGCCATGCCGTCTGACAATCCCATGCGCGACGGCCAATCCCAGGCCTGTTCCCTTGCCGGTTTCCTTGGTGGTGAAATACGGTTCGAAGATCCGCTGCAGGGTTTTCTCGTCCATGCCATGCCCCGTATCGGAAACACTTAATTTCAGGTACCGTCCCGGTTCAAGGCTCGACAGGGCAGGAAATGCATTCCACTGGGACTCATCCAGATACGTTCGGATAAGAGAGACGTCCAGCCGGCCTTTTCCCTCCATGGCATGTGCCGCGTTGGTGCAGAGATTGAGGATCACCTGGTGGATCTGGGTCGCATCGACCAGAGCCACACCCTTCTCAACGTCGTGTCTGATTTCAATTGTGGACGGCAGCGAGGCCTTCAAAAGTTTCAGGACTTCGTTCACGATGGTGCTGATATCGACGCCGGTCATGGGTTCATCCTGGCCCTTCCGGCTGAAGGCAAGGATCTGTTTCACCAGTTCTCTGGCACGATGGGCCCCGGCAAGCACCTGCTCCAGATCGCTCCTCAAATCCCCTGATTCGGGCAACTCCTCCATCACCATCTCGGTGTAGCCGATGATCGGCGAAAGAATATTATTGAAATCATGGGCAATCCCTCCAGCAAGGGTCCCGATGGCCTCAAGCTTCTGGGCTTGCCGGAGTTGACTCTCAAGATTGCGCGTCTCGGTGATATCCCGTCCCAGCCGTAAGGCGTTGATGACCGTGCCGCTCTCATCTTTCACAGGAATCATTCTGAATTCCCACATCCTATCCTCTATGGATTGGGTGAACTCGCAGAATTCACCCGTATCCATAACGGACTGCATATAACATGTCTCGCAGGGCTCCGAGCGCATATACCAGAGCGTATAGCAGGCTTCACCCGGATAATACGCATCGTGCCCCCGCATGGTTTCAATCGCATGCCTGTTGGCCCAGACCACTCTGAAATCAGGCGACACAAGGGCCAGGGAGTCAGGAATCGCTTCCAGGACGATATGAAACTCATCGGAAAGGCGTTTGTATTCGGCTTCGCTCGTCCGCAGTGCCGCTTCGGCGAGTTTGCGGCTGGTTATGTCCATCACCCAGCCGATTGTATGAACCAGCTGGCCTTTCTCGTCACGCAGGACGGTGATTCTGGTGTCGGACCAGACCAGGGCCCCATCCCCCCGGATATACCGTTGCTCCATATGGAACAGGGGAATTTCTCCCGCGCGCAGTTTTTCACTCAACTCCACGGAGACAGCCAGATCATCGGGGTGCAGGAGTTTTGCAGGCCCTTTTTCCCGGATCTCTTCCTCGCTGTATCCGTGGAAATCCCGGTACTGCTTATTGGTGGCAAAGATCTCGCGCTGTTTGTCGAGGAAGGCGATGCCGATCGGGGATTCATCGAATATCTTGCGGAATCGCTCTTCGCTCAGCCGGACTGCCTCCTCCGCGCGCTTGCGGTCCGTTATATCCCGCACCACGCTGATCAGCATCCGGACGCCGTCAACGGTCTCACCCTGGGAGCTGACCTCGACAGGAAAGCCGCTGCCGTCGCTCCGATAGTGAACGGTCTCCACGAGTATTCCGTGCCGGTTGGCCTGCTCCATCTGCGCATGAATCAGCTCCAAGGGATCAGCCCCCCGCAACTGGGGGACAGTCATGGTCAGGAGTTGCTCCCTGCTGTACCCATAGGCCTTTGTCGCTGCCGTATTGGCTTCCATGATCCGCATATTGTCAAGCCGCACAAAAAGGATGATGTCCCTGCTGTGCGTGACCAGGAGCTGGAAGCGGCGCAGCACATCCTCCGCTCTTTTTCTCTCCGTGATATCCTGAGCAACCCCGGCAGTGCCGATGACCGTCCCTTTTTCATTGATGATCGGAGACTTGAATGTCTGAAAAAACAGATCGGCCTGAGAAGTTGCAACCCGATCTTCAAACAATTTTTTCCTTCGCGTCCGCAAGACCTCTTGATCCTCGCCGCAATATTTTTCAGCGACATCCTGCGGCCAGAGGTCCGGATCGGTCTTCCCGATCACCTCGTCTATGGCCAGCCCGCACGACCTGAGATAGGCCTCGTTGACCATTTCATACCTGCCGTCAGTATCTTTGATCCAGGCCATCATCGGCATGGTATCAAGAAAGATCTGCATCCGGTTACGGGCTTCCACCTGCAATTGATGGGCCTGCTCCCTTTCTGTTATTTCCCGGGAAATCCCTATAATTCCGGATTCCTTCCCGGTTTCAGCCTGGAAGGGTATGCTCAAGGTCTCGACGAGGACGGATCGACCGTCGGCAAGGCTTATCCACTCATCCTTCTTCTGCGGTTCTGCCGCCATGATTGTCTGCCGGTCCTCCTCGCGGAAAAATTCAGCCAGCACCCGGTTCGAAAACAGGTCAAAGTCATTTTTTCCTATGATCTGCTCTCTGGTAAGGCCCATGACCGCGTTCGCAAAGAAGGTATTGCAGAGGGTGAAGACTCCTTCCCTGTTTTTGTAATAGATGGACTCGGGGATGGCGTCTATCATGGTCTGCAGAAAAGTCCGCTCAGCCCAAAGACGTTTGTTCAGGCTCTGCATCTCTCTGAATCGCCAGACAACAAGTATCAGAAGAAGAAGGCCTACGCTACAGCCCGAGGCTATCAGGACACGTCTGGCCGTCCACCATGCCGCGGGCTTCCCCAGCCAGCGCCCGTAGATTTCCCGCTGCTCCGTCGAGCCTTGAAAGACCTGGATCGCCTGATTCAATCTGTCCCGCAGGGCTTCATTCCCGGCTCGCAGGGCAAGAGCCCGTGTGACCTCATAGGCAGGCGGGTCAATCACCCGCACCTTCTCTCGCAGTCCCGCCTGTTCAGCCAGTTTGAGCAGATTGTCCGTCGTGGTCATGGCAATGTCGATGTGGCCGGTGAGGAGTTCCATCAGGAGATTCTGCATATTCCTGCAGGGGATGACGGTCATCTCGTGCTGCTCCTTCAGCGCCTCGTAGGGACCGCTCCCGTTAATCACTCCCACTTTTTTGCCGGGAGCTTTTCCCTTGGTGGTCGTATCGGAGGCGCGAACGACGTAATTGATCGGGGATACGTCCAGGCTGTCGGTAAAGAGAAACCTGGATTTGGTTTTCTCATTGATCACCCGGAACGGAATGATATCCGCCCGACCGCTCAGGACCATGTCTTCGATTTCTTCCCAGGGCTCGGCAAACCGGTATTCTATGTGTAATCCTGCAAGCCTGCCGAGTTCATTCATGACGTCGACGGCCAGGCCGTATGCTTTGCCATCCTGGGGATCACGGTAGTAGGTTGGCCGGAAATCAGCAGGGATCACCGCGATGACCGTCTGCGTTGCAGCAGGATCCGGTTCGGCGGAACAGCAGATTGCCGAAAGGCAGGACGCAAGGATCACCGGCAGGAGCAGGCTTAAGATACACGACTTTATTTCCGTCGGAAAAAGCTTCACGGAGTGGGTCCTCCGCCTATGTCTTTGCGGGTGATGCGGGTTTCTTCCCCCGACGGGGATTGCTTTCGCTCGACCAGAGGGAAATAGACCCGGAAGACTGTCCTGACTCCCGGATTGCTTTCGACGGCAATGGCCCCCTCACTGGCCCGGACCAGACCAAGAACAACGGCAAGCCCCAGGCCCCGGCCCGTGAATTTGGTTGTATAGAAAGGATCGAAGATCTTCTCGATAGCCGCTGTCCCAAGACCTGGACCGTTATCGGCAACCGAAAGACAGGCATAGGTCTCCTCTGTGGGCCGCCAATCCTCACGGAAAAACTTCTGCTTGAGCAGGCTCTCGTGATCAGCCGTCCCGACAGAGACAGTAATACAGCCTTCTTTTTCGCCGATTGCCTCGGCCGCGTTGTTAACCAGATTGCTTATGATCTGGCTGATATGCCCTTTATCGGCGTTGATCATCGCCTCCTGCGCAATGATCTCCGTTTTTAAGCAGACATTCGCGGGGAGTGCCAACGTGAGCAGGGACTCCGTATCTCCGGCGATCCTTGCCAGATCGAGACGTTCTTTCCTGGCGTTGGTTTGACCGAGATAGGTGAGCATGAGCTGGCTCATTTCCGCAGCCCGGTGAGAGGACGCCATGGCTTCCCTTATAAAGGCGCCGGATTCGGCTCCGCCAGGCAAAAAGTCCAGGGCAAGCTCCAGATTGCCGATCACCACTGCCAGCATATTATTAAAATGATGCGAAACAGCTCCGGCCATCCGGCCCAGGCTCTCAAACTTCTGGGTTTGGAGCACCTGCCTTTCCAGCCTGATGCGGTTTTCCTCTGCCTGTTTCTGGTCCGTAATATCACGTATCGACTCTATCGCGCCAGCCACCTTGCCCGAGCTGTCCCGCAATACGGCAGCCGTTCCCGACAGGAAGGCTCCATATCCCTTGAAGACGTTCGGAACAAAAATTTCCGCCTTAAACCAGTCTCCATCTCTTTCGAGGAGATCGTATCCCATCATTTCCGGCTGGGTTCCGGAAGATGCGGCCAGGGCGAGGTCGATCAATACAGGCCGCCTCTCGCCATAAAAGGGGATGGAATATGTATCCTTGCCGAGCATATCGGCCTTCAAGACCCCGGTCAGTTCCTCAATGGCCTTATTCCAGTACCGGACGATCCCTCCGGAATCCAGCACGAAGGTCGGATCAGGGAGAAAGTCGATGATGGCTTCCAGGCGCCTGTTGGCCTCCTGCAGTGCCTCTTCCGCCTGCCTGCGGTCGGAGATATCCCGGACCAGGGCATAGATGACCTTTTTCCCCTGCAGCAGGTACGGGCCTGCCGCTATCTCCACCGGAAAGACCGTTCCATCTTTCTTTTTGTGCAGCCGCAGAGGGACATAGGCAGTTCCCCTGGCCATTATTTCCTGAAGAGATTTGCCGGACTCCTCTGGTTGGGCGGAAAGTTCGAGCGCAGCCATTCCGCCCATCAGTTCTTCCCTGCTGTAGCCGTACAGCTTCAGATGGGCATCGTTGACATCCAGAAACCTGAGCGTTTCCAGATCGAAGAGAGAGATCGCGAACAGTTCGTTATGAAAAAGGACCCGGTATTTCTCCTCGCTCTCCTTCAATGCTCCGGTCCGTTCTCCCACCCGCAGTTCCAGCATTTCGTTCATCTGCCTGATATCGTTGAACCGCGCCGTCAAGGAATCCGCCATCTCCCTGAAATTTCCGATCAGCTGATCGATTTCCTTGATGCAGCTTGCAGGGAAGGTGATGTTCGTATCGCCGCGCTCAAGCCTGACGGGGATATCACGCGTAAACAGACGCAGACGGACAAGGGAAGCGATTGCCCTCCGGCTTATAAACTCTGCCAGGATGATCGCGCCGCACAGAAGGAGAAACAGCAGAGCCAGCTTTCCGGCATATTTCTCGTTGAGGGTCTTTTGAAAGGGGGCCACCGGCTGCTCGATAATCAGCTTCCATTCCGCGAGGCCGCCGATACTGTTTTCCTCAACATAGAGGGAGTTCTTCCACCGTTCCATGGTCGGGACATCGGAGGGAAGGCCGGGAGACCACTGGCTTACTCCCGCATCGAGATGCGTAAAAGTTCCCTGGCCGCGCATGAAGGGCTGCATGACCTTTTGCTCAGGGCGGTTGGTCATGATCACATTGCCGTTCCTGTCAACCAGGGTGAACAGTATGGCTGTATCGTTCGTGCATGCATCAAGGAGGGCCCGTATGCGGTCCAGACTCAGAATACCCGTCACGTAGCCTGCGTATTCACCATGGATGACGACCGGAGCAAGTATCGTGACCATCGGCCTGGGAGTGCCGATTCTCCCCATGACCACTTCCGAAAACAGAGGCTTGAGTGTCCGTTTAAGCACCGGAATGAAGGGACGGTCGGCAAAGTTTTTCCCGATATTTTGCTGTCCGAATTCGTCGAGAACCGGGAAATAGGCGGTGACGGTGGCCTCTTTATCCAGAAGGCCGATACGCAAAAAATTGTTATTTGACCGGGCTGTCTGTTCCAGAGAGGATTGCATCTGCTGCGGCGGTCTTGAGGCAGCCATCTCAGCCAGGGCGGCTACGGACTCTTCTTTGTGCGCAGCCCAGTCAGTAAAATACTGATTGATGAGTTGGTTATCCCGAACCAGCTGCAATCGCACCTGTTTATCGATTTCGTTAAAATCGTCCCTGCTTGCGGTAATCAGGATAATCAGCGCCGGACATAAGACGAAAAAGGCAAGCAGATTGCAGATAAGCTCGCCGTAGGATGTCTCCGGTACGCCCCGCCGGCAGGTTATGCCGGTAAAGAGCAGCCGGGCGGCCACCGCATTGGCAATACCGTTCACGGCCTGCTTGATCATGACAATGTGGGTGCTGCTCGGGGAAACATGCATGATCATATGATAGAAAAAATAGACCAGAGGCATGCCTAGTATCAGCCAAAAGAGCATGTCAGCCAGCACCATCCCCCTCTTGCTGCGTTCCATCTGCCAGCCGACGGCCCCCACCTCGGCGGTCATGATGACGATGGCGTACGGGTGATTCCAAAGAAAATAGGTATATCCGGCAACGATGGCCGCCGCGAGCATTCCCCTGCCAAGACCGAAGAACTGCAGAACCAGCAAGGCAAAGATGCTGCCGAAGAGAAAATCCACATTCAGAAAAAGCGGAAAGCTGAAATAATTCCCTGCAAGCCCTGCGGCGATCAGGCCAGCCAGGACAGGCGTCCTGTACCGGACGATTGCAGCAGGCAGGATCGATGGTGTTTGCATTTTTAGGCCCTCTCCTCCCTCCAGGAAGATATCCCTGCACTCTTCACTGGAAGTACGTTTGTTTTTATTCTCTTCAAGGGACAGGTATGCGCGGAAGCCTGACTGGAGAACCGGCAAGCAGGCGGGGAAACTGCCCTGGCAAGGCGGCAACCCGCCCCATCCGCATACTACGGGGCCAGGGCCTTTCCGAGAAGAGCCCCAAGGTCTGTCATGCTCAGGGGCTTCATTGCAACAGCGCGGATTCCGATGACTTTGGCCTGCTCCTCGCTGATGAGCGTGCTGTAGCCGGTGCACAGGATAATGGGGATCTCCGGGCGTATCTGCAATATCCGCCTGGCAAGCTCCATCCCGGTCATACCGGGGATGGTCTGGTCGGTGACCACCGCATCAAACATATCCGGCTGGCTCTCGAAGACGGAAAGGGCCTCCAGGCTGCTCGTCCGCATCGTCACTTCATAGCCCAGATATTCGAGCATCGTCTTGCCGAGCTCAGCCAGCATCTCTTCATCGTCAACCAGAAGGATGCGTTCATGGGCCGCAGGCCTCATTTCGACAGACTGGTCTGAACGGACGGTCTCCTGGTCGATGGCGGGGAAGTACACGCTGAAAACCGTCCCTTTGCCGGTATTCTGTTCACAGGTGATAAACCCGCCATAACCGGTAACAATACCATGGACGATGGAAAGCCCCATCCCGGTTCCCTTGCCGACCTCCTTGGTCGTGAAATAGGGATCGAAGATTCTTTCCTGTATTTCCGGGGCGATCCCTGTGCCTGTATCGCTGACCGTCAGCACCACGAAACGGCCGGGGGTGACGCCAGGGTACTGCTGCAGATCATCCCTGGCGAGTTCGCAGTTTCCGAGAGTAATCCCGAGCGTGCCTCCGGCCATCTCCATTGCATGACAGGCGTTCGTGCAAAGGTTCATCAGGATTTGATGGACCTGCGTGGAATCGGCAAGAATGGTCCTCACGGCACTCTCGATCTGCTGTTGAATGGTAACGGTCGACGGCAGCGAGGAGCGAATGAATTTGAGCGCTTCCCTCACGGTATCGGCAGGATTCAGAGGGACGCGTTCGATGACGGTCTGGCGGCTGAAGGCGAGGATCTGCTTGACAAGCGTGGCTGCCCGTTCACTCGCCTTCAGCACATTATCCAGATACCTGACAACCACCGAGTCCCCAGGACTGGCCTCCCTTGCCATTTCAGCATAGCCGAGAATGGATCCGAGCGTATTATTGAAATCGTGGGCAATGCCCCCGGCAAGGGTCCCGATGGCTTCCATCTTCTGGGCCTGGATCAGCTGCATCTGCAGGCTCTTTTTTTCCAACTCAACCCGGCGGCGGACTGTCACATCCCTGAAACTCCACACCCGGCCTGCTATTTCGCCACCGAGATACTGGGGCTTTGAGTAGCGCTCGAATACTCTGCCGTCGAGGAATTCGATGGTGTCAAAAGACTCGACTTCCGGCTGTTCATACAACGCCCGAACCCGGCTGACAAAGCCATCGGGATCTTTTAATTGCGGCAAGACGAATCCGAGAGAGAGGTCATCTTGACCAGAGCGCAGAATCCCATCGGGAATCCCCCATATAGTACTGAATTTCTTATTAAAACTTACGATAAAACCCGCAAGGTCCACAACCAGTATGCCATCGGCGGTCGATTCAAGGGTCGCATTCAACAGAGAAACGGAACGCTGGAGATCTTTCTGGGCTTGCTGCCGCTCCTCTATTTCCTGCTGCAAGTGCGCATTCGTCTGCTTCAGCCCGTCGCTCTGGACCCGGATTTCGCGGAAATTAGCATCCAGGGCCTTGGCCGTGGTCTTGAAATTGCCGATGAGCATGTCGAATTCTTCTGCGGTGCTTGAAGGCCAGTCTATCTCCTGGGATAAGGAGAGTTTTTCTGGGATATCGGCGGTGACTTTTGCCAATTGAATCAGGGAGCGGCTCAATCCATGGCTCAGAATATGGGACAAAATGAGGCCCAGGGTCATCAGGGTGGCCACAATGGTCAGATTTTTCACATAGAAGGTATACAGGATTTGCTGCAGGGGAGCGACGGGAGCCGCGATGATAAGGCTCCAGGGAAGTTCCGGCCCTATGGAAATTTCCTGCACATAGTCAGATTCATTCCATCGCGTCATGGAAGGGAGACGCTTATCGGCCGGTCTCCAGAGAAACATTGTATTTCCAATGTCCTGCAAGACCCCTGATTCTTTCCACTTCCAGGATTGCATCGGCTTCAGATCCGGTATCGTGCTGGCGATGATCCGGTTCTGCGGATCAGTGAGAGTCAGGCTGGCGGTCAGCGTGTTCGATTGATAGAGCTGCAGGATGTGCTGCACCCGTTTGAGATCGAGAGTACCGGTGGCACAGCCAAGCCATTGTCCCTCCCCGTTCAGGGGGACGCTGATCGTTATGATCGGGAAATACCTTGCTGCCCGTCCTGTAATGACCGCGGAGACCACCGGTTTCTTTTCGGACCGGATATCCTGAAACCAGGATCTATCGGAGAAGTCCGCGCCAATGGTCGATTCCCCTTTTTCATTGATCTTCGGATCAAAGGCAATCGTGCGGCCCGAGGCGTCTTCAATATGCATTGCGACAAAATCCGTAAAAGACCGTCTCAGGACTTCCGTCTTGTATTGCAGGTCTTCCGACGGAATCAGGGAGGATTTATCGGCCAGGGAGGCCAGCATCTCCACAACCTGGAGCTGGAGCTGATGCCAGGAGCGCAGGTGAAGCTGCACGTTGGCGGACAGGGTTTGCAGCTCTGTCATGATCCCGGCTTCAAGACTGGCCTTCTCCTGCCGTGCCTGAAGCATGGTAAGAAGGAGCGCAGGAAAGAGCAGCATCATGATCAGGAAGTTAAACAGGGACTCCTGAAGGCTTATGTGCTTTACGGTGCCGGGACGCCGGAAAAATCTATTGAGCGGCAGATAGGAGATTGCCAGGCTGGCGAGAAGGGCGTTAAAGATACTGTTGATGGCTTGCTTGAGCATGATGAACAGCACCGTCATGGTTCCCATGTGCATCACGACCCCATGGAAAAACCACGCCAGCGGCATGCCCAGAAACACCCAGTACAGCCAGTCGAGGGCAATCAGACTTCTGTGCGGCCCTTTTCTAAGAAAAAAGCCGACAAAAAATGTCTCAGCGGTAAAACTGATGAATCCGTACGGGTGCCCCCACAGAAAATAGGTATAGCTGTGCACAATGACCGCAGCCGCCATTCCCCAGCCGAGTCCGAAAAAATAGAGGACCAGGAGCACGAACACACTGCCGAAAAGGAAATCAGCGCCGAAAAAGAGAGGAATGTTGCAATAATTTCCCAGGAAGCCCGCGATGATCAGCAAGACCGGAACCAGCAAAAATCTCCCAGCCGCCGCTTGCGTTTTTTCTGCCGTCATAAAAATATTCCTCAACGATCCCGGTCAAATACCCGCCTTATTTTGGCTGTAAGATCCTGAATGGTGAAGGGTTTCTGGATAAATTGAACGCCCTCGTCCAACACGCCGTGCCGAGCAATAACATTGGCCGTGTAGCCGGACGTAAACAGGATTTTGAGGTCCGGAGAGAGCGCCAGCAGTATCTTTGCCAGGTCCTTTCCGTTCATGTCAGGCATGATAACATCAGTCAGCAGCAAATGAATTTTTCCCGCATGCTCGCCGGCCAGACGAATGGCCTCAGCCGGCGAGGAGGCGGGGATAACGATATACCCCTGGAGTTCCAGCATCGTCGACGCCATTTTCAGGATCATGGGCTCATCTTCGACGAGCAGGATAGTTTCGCGGCCGCCGCAAGGGGCGGGCTGAACCGCCTCGCCCTTCGGCAGCCTCTGCGTTCCGGGCGAATGCGGGGAAAAATAAATTTTGACGGTGGTCCCTTTCCCCCTCTCGCTGTAGACGTTGATGAAGCCGCTGTTTTGCTTGACTATGCCGTAGACCGTGGCCATCCCCAGGCCGGTGCCCTTGCTGACCTCCTTTGTGGTGAAAAATGGCTCGAACAGGTGCGAGAGCGTCTCTTTGTCCATGCCGCACCCGTCGTCGCTCACGGCCAGCAGGACAAACTCGCCGGGTATGTACTCCATATGGGAGCTGCAATATGCCTCGTCAATAACGGTTGTTCCCGTCTCGATGAGGACCTTGCCGGTGCCGCGAATGGCATCGCGGGCGTTGACGCACAGATTCACGAGTATCTGGTCAATCTGGGAGGGATCTATCTTGATTAAAGAGAGGCCATTGCCCGGCATCCAGGTCAGATTGATATCCTCGCCGATCAGCCGCCGTAACATTGTGATCATCCCGCTCACGATTTCGTTGAGATCAAGCACCTTGGGCTCAACGGTCTGTTTCCGGGCAAAGGCCAGCAGCTGCCGCGTCAAGTCAGCGGAACGTTTGGCCGCCCTGCCGATCTCCTGGAGATGGGTAAAGAGGGGCTGAGCCGGGTTCAACTGCGCCTGAGCCATCTCCGTATGGCCAAGGATCACCCCGAGCATATTATTGAAATCATGGGCAACTCCCCCGGCAAGACGTCCGACGGACTCCATTTTATGGGCCTGGGTCAACTGCTCCTGCAGCTTCTTCCTTTCCTCCTCCGCCTTTTTTCTGTCCGTGATATCGACTCCCATTCCGATAAGACATTTCCTTCCTTTGAATTGGAAGAGCCGCCCGGAAAAGAGATGAGAAGTTCTGGTGTGATCCTTGGAGATGAAATCGGCCTCAACCCATGCTTCGCCTGTTTTAAAGACCAGATCCACCGCGGAGCAAATCATTTCCCTATCCCGGCCTTCAAAGAAATCCCCCGGAGTCAGCGCGGCGAGTTCAACGGAAGAATAGCCTGATACCGTTTCGAAATTGGTATTCCAGCGCAGGAATTTGCCTTGTTCGTCAAAAAGATAAAAAAGGCCGGGCAGGCTGTCTATGGTGGTTTTATTGAAAAGGATCTCCTGCTGCAGCCTTTCCTCAATCCTCTTACGTTCGGTGATGTCTCTGACGATGCCGAGAATATTGCCTTTCCGGAGCATCCGGGCGCGGATTTCGACGGGGACCAGAGAGCCGTCTTTCCGGCAAAAATTACGCTCTTTGGTGGCAATGAAGCCATTTTGCAAAACATCAATCATGAGGGGGGCGAGGGCAAGATCCTCGGGAGGGATCATGTCCATGTATGTCATACCGAGGAGTTCCTGATGGGAATATCCTGTTATCGCCGATCCCTGACAGTTCGTCTCCATGATATGCCATTCAGGATTGGTGAGGAATATCCAGTCAGTAGCCTCCTCAAAGAGAATCTGATGGAGTTCAACCGGGTTGGCAAAATCCAGGGATGTTCCAGGTCTTTTCTGATCGTCCAGGTTACTCATAACAATTTCGGAGACAGGGAGTGGCTGGTGGTATTTTTTCTTGGGTTCCTGTTTTATTCTCTATTTTTTCGGGAATCTCTCTTCAGATCCTCTCGGAAATTATCGTATACCCGCGCAGGAGTGTCAAATCATTCCGTTCTTCCCGGCAATTATTCAACAAAGCAGGTCCATGAGGCGGATTTTATCTGTCCTCGTCATTCACCATGATCCGATGAATCTTACTGCCGGATTTCCACAGGGCATCCAGCATGGCATCCAGTTCGTCTCCCTGGACACGGATGGTCAGGAGCTGCTGCGTTTCGCTGAAATCGGGATAGACCGCGACCGACGTAACGACCATGTCGAAATCCTTAAAGATCTCAAAGGTCTCATAGAGTTCCCGTGCTGTTTTTCCTGTCTGCAGTTCGATCCTGGCTCCGCCCTTTCCCGCTCCGAGGATATCCATGAGGGCCCTGCCGATATCCGCCTCAGTAAGAATGCCGATGAGCGCCCCGTCGCCGGTTACCACGGGAAGGCCGCCGATTTTGTTCTTCCGCATGGTATCGGCCGCCGTTTCCAGCGGCTCCATGGGATCTATGGTGATGGGGCTTGGGGTCATGTAGGCGGCCACGGGAGTCTGGCTCTCATTGGCCATATCATCCTGATCGGGATTGAGGGGAAAGGCCTTGATGAGGTCCTCGCGGGTGATCATCCCGACGAGATTGCCCGTGTCATCGACCACAGGCAGTCTTCGAATGCCCAGCTGACGCATAATTTCATTGGCCTGGGACAGGCTCTGAGACGGCCCCACCGTCGCCGGATTTTCCTTCATCCACAGTTTCACAAACATGACACACCCCTTCCGGGAAAAAATTATATTTTCATGCCCTTCCGTGCCTGACGGCAACCTCGCCGCGAACCTTACAAGGACTCATCGACAATCTCATTTTTCATCGGATCCATTGAATATTTTCTTTTATCCTGATTAATCGCAACCGTTCTGCTGCAGTTGCCTATCCGCAATCTGGTTCCCGCAAAGATCCAGCCGTGGACAATAATTTCGGCGTCGTCATCAAAAGTGAAATCAGCAGAGGATGAATGTGCGGGAGAGCCGGGGATCAGGTTCAGCAGCAAGAGTTCGGCCCGCGCCTTTGCCAGTTCCCTCTCCCAGTCGATCATCTTCGCTGATCTTTCGGCCTCGGCCCCATACCGCTGCAGCCAGCGGGCCGTTTCCTCCTCAAGTTCAATGACCTTCCTGTGCAGTTCCTGATAGTGCTGATAACGCTTCACATCGGTTCCCACTGAAATATCGGAGGGACTGGCGCTGCCGGAGCCGATGTCTCCGGTTATGAGCGAGCCGCCGCAGACCAGCACGCCGCCCAGGATTTTGGTCTTCGGATCTCCCGTGATATTGCCGCCGGCTATGATGGTGCTGTAGTATGCGCTCTTTCTGATCACCACATTGCCGCCTGCATGAAGGGTCCCGTTTTCGATGAAATTGATATCCGCATCGCCCCGGATGTTGATGTTCGAGGCCGCCCCGACTATGCCCCCTTTCACCACCAGATTGCCATGGGAGCTGATAGTGGCCGACTGCACATCTCCGCCGATGAGCACATCCCCCCGTACGGCTATGACAAAATCGGGTTGAACGGAACCGCTGATTTCAATGGCGTTTTTCGAATAGATATTCCCGGTGCTGAAATCGACATCCCCGGGCACCGTCTGTTTGGATGAGACTTTGATGACGCTGTCCTTGACGATGGACACCACACCGGCCTTTGCAGCCCGCACCGTCCCGAACTTTTCGTTATAGAGGGCATCCTCGGTGACCCTGACGGTAATGTCCCGGCCTTCTTTCTGGGGAATCGGCTGCCCGTAAACGGTCTTGCCGGGGATTCCCGAAGTCTCTTTGATCTTTGTGGCAATGAGCTGCCCCTCTTCCACGCTGACAAACATCCGGCGTTCCCTGAAATCGACGCTCCCGTCCCCTCTAATTTTTCCGGGCAGGGCGCCAAGCTCGACTTCCATGCGCAGATGGGCATCCTGGCCGTCGACGGCACGCATGCCGCGGGCCACAACCTGGCCGATTACGGGCTGCCGCTGCAGCGTGGCCTTTTCCAGGGCTTTATTCAAAGAGCGCTCATCAATCCCCTGGACGATTCCTGCCGCGGCAAGCATCTGCAGCAGATCTTCTTGCAGCAGGCCCGGTGTATCGCCCAAGGGCGGATGCAGGGTCATACACGCCTTCATCCCATCCTCGGACACGGTTATCAGCGGGGTGACCGACACCGAGACCGTCTTCTCATCCTCTTCGTTTTTCAGATCACAATGCGGATATCCGGTGACCGTGGACAGAACGGACCGTCCTCCGGCCGAGACCTCGCAATGAGCCACCGCCAGGAAACGGACCTCGCCGTCCGCAGACTCTTTCCCCGGCGCACTGTCCTGATCCGCTATTGAGACAAGGAGCTGCCCCGGACGGACCAGTTGGGCGATTTCAAAATCCCGCGTTTCTTCACCATCCTGAATGCTTATTATCTCTGAGAGAAAATGAATTTCCATCGGGGCCTTCTTCTTTCTGTCAAGGATGATTTGCCTCTGCCGCCGCGACAAACAGTCGCGTATCTGTAATGGGTTTTTATTGTACCCTTAACATCCTAAAAATAATAAGTATTTTTTTAAATTTTCTAAAAAATTTGCACCAAGTTGCGCAAATCCGGGAGAATGAGGAGACGCAAACACCATGGAATGATTATCATATATTTATGAATATCATCATGTTATATTGAGATTGGAATCACAGATTCCTTTGGAAAAAGTCCCGGCGGCGTGATACACAGAAGAAGTGAGAGAACCCGATAAGTCCCGAAATTAAAACCGCAGGAATTGACACAACAATGCCCCTTATAAAACGCAGCGAGCTGACGGCCGTTCTCAACGAGATCCGGCAAGGGAAAAAAACGCAGTGCACCCTTTTCTTCGGAGAACGGTATCTCTGCCGGGAAGCCGCCGACCTTCTGGAGAAGACCCTGCTGCAGGGGAATCCCGGCGCGGTTCATCCCATAGACGGCGACCAGGAAGACGCCGGACAGACCCTGGCCCGATTGATGAGCTTCAGCCTCCTGCCCGGAATACAGATATACCGGGTCACCGACAGCCGTCTCTTTCAGTCCAGGGAGACCGGGGGCGGCCTCTGGGACAGAGCCGTTCAGGAGTTCGGCGCGGGACACCCTGCCCAGGCGCTCCGCTATCTGACCAATATGCTCGGCATGGCCTCGGTTTCCGAGCCTTTCTCGGCACTCAGCTCCGGCCAGTGGCAATCCCTTTTCGGCATCTCCAAGCCTGCGGGGGACCTGGCCTGGGCCGATACGCTGGTGCGCGAGGCGGGGCCTCGGGCGCAGGCGAAGACCGGAGCCGCAAATCTGGCTGACCGCTATATCGATTCCCTCACCCGCGGCCTGCCCGGCCAGAATCTTCTGATCCTCACCGCCGAGGCCGTCGATAAACGCAAGCGCCTCTTTACCCACATCAAAGAACACGGCCTGATCGTTGATTGTTCCGTTGATGCGGGCAGCGGCTCGGCCGCCCAGAAAGTGCAGAAGGATGTCCTGATGGAGATGATCAGGAAGACCTTGGATGAATTCAAGAAAAAGATAGAGCCTAAAGCCATGAACCTCTTTCTGGAGCGGGTGGGATTCCATCCGGTGGCAGCCGTCATGGAAACGGAAAAGCTGGCTCTCTATACCGGCGACCGGCCGCTCATCACCTGTGACGACCTGGAGCGGATGGTGGGGCGGAACCGGGAGGACGCCCTCTTTGAACTGACCGATTCTTTCGGCAAACGGCAGACGGCCAGGACGCTTCTTGTCCTGAACCATCTTCTCGAGAACGGGACCCACGGTCTGGCTATCCTGGCGACCATGCGGAACTATCTGCGAAAGCTGCTGATCTTCCGCTCGCTTCAGCTCCGTCCCCTGCCCGCCTGGCATCAGGGAATGAGCGTTCAGCAGTTTCAGGGGACCTACCTTCCGGCCTTGAAGGAGGCGGGGGAATGGACCGATCTGTTGAAAGGCCATCCTTACGCCTTGTATATGAGTTTCACCAAGGCAGCCGAATTTTCCTGTCCCGTCCTGAAAAAATGGATGGGGCTCCTTCTGGATGCGGAGTTCCGGCTCAAGGGATCGCCTTTACCGCAGCGCATTGTCCTGGAGGAACTCTTTCTCACCCTGCTGCAGAGCCCGGCAACCGGAACCGGACCCCGAACCGCGACGGTCCGGACATGAGTCTGCGGCATTTTCCGCAGAACTGTGATACAATGCACAAAGGATGTGAGGCGCCCGCGAAACCCTGGGTTATTCCAGGCATCCGCAGGCATTGAAAATATCCGCATTGAAAATGGAAAGTTCGTACCTATTTTACCTGTAGGCCGGAAAACGCCGGACAGGATGTCAACTTTTTTAAAGCCTGAGCTATGAGTAATCCCAAATCTGAAGGATCGGTATTCGCACAAGAACGGACTGATACCAAGGAGCCCTCGCTTTTTAAGGTTCTCCTGCATAATGACGACTACACCTCCATGGAATTTGTGGTTTCCATCCTGGAGAATGTCTTTAATAAAACAACAGTTGAAGCGACCCGGATCATGCTGAGCGTACACCACGAAGGCATCGGGGTGGCCGGGATATACACCCGGGAAATCTGCGAGACCAAAATAGCAGTCGTCCATGAGATGGCGAGGAATAATCACTTTCCTCTGCTGTGCTCCATGGAACCTGCATAACGATAAACACTTCCTCTATAGTCGACCATGCTGAGCAAGACACTGGAAATGGCCCTTATCCGGGCAATCAGAGAAGCCAAGAGTTACAATCATGAATATGTGACCGTGGAGCACATGCTCTATGGACTCCTGCATGATGACCTGACTCGATACATTATCCGGGAGTGCGGCGGTTCCATCGAGAACCTGAAGCAGCGGCTGGAAAAGTTTTTTACAGGGGAGATCCCGCGGCTGTCCGAACATTCCAGCAGCGAACCTGCCCAGACTCTGGCCTTCAACCGTGTCCTGCAGCGGGCTGTGGCCCACGTGCAGAGCTGCGGCAAGCAGGAGGTGGACAGCGGCGACGTGCTGGTTTCGATTTTTGCCGAATCGGAGTCTCACGCCGTCTTTTTCCTGGATTCCGAAGGTATAGGCCGGATGGCGGTGGTGAATTTCATCTCCCATGAGCTGCCCAATAATCTCCAGCAGGAGCCCCTGCCCAAGCCTCCTCAGGAAGGCCAGGAGAAAAAGGAGAAAGGCACCGAGGAGAAGGCCCTTCAGGACTTTACGGTAAACCTGGCGGTCCAGGCCGCCGAAGGCAAGCTCGATCCCCTGGTCGGCCGCGATGCGGAACTCAACAGGATCATGCAGGTCCTCTGCCGCCGCAAGAAGAACAATCCCATCCTGGTCGGCGAACCGGGCGTCGGCAAGACCGCCGTCGCCGAAGGGCTGGCCCTGCGCATCCATCACGACAAAGTGGCCAGAGAGGCCGGTGAAAAGGCCGTGGTTCCGGATCTCCTGCAGGATGTTGAAATCTATCTGCTTGATCTGGGGGCGCTGGTTGCCGGCACGAAATACCGCGGCGATTTTGAAAAGCGGATCAAAAACGTGGTCGCCGCCATCGAAAAGAAGAAAAACGCCATCCTCTTCATTGACGAGATGCACCAGATCGTAGGTGCCGGCGCGACCAGCGGAGGCTCGATGGATGCCTCCAACCTGCTGAAGCCTGCCTTGCAGGCGGGCGTGCTGCGCTGCATCGGATCGACAACCTATGAAGAGTATAAAAATCACATCGAGAAGGACCGGGCCTTATCCCGGCGCTTTCAGAAGATCGATATCGAAGAGCCTTCGGTGGACGACACCCGGCTGATCCTGCAGGGGCTGCAGTCCCGCTACGAGACGCATCATCAGATCAGGTATTCCAAAAATTCCATCGACGCAATGGCAGAGCTTGCCAGCCGTTATATCAACGACCGGTTCCTGCCGGACAAGGCCATCGATGTGATGGATGAGGTCGGGTCGCTTTTCCGTCTGGAAGGGCGGCAGCACGGCACCGTCAAGGTTGGAGACGTCGAGAAGGTGGTCTCGCGGATGGCCCGCATCCCCGCAAAAAGCAGCACCCGCTCCGAGACGGAGACCTTGAAGGATATGCCGGACAAACTGAAGGCGGTGATCTTCGGGCAGGACGAGGCACTCGACGCCGTGGTCAAGGCGGTCAAGCGCTCACGGGCGGGCCTCGGCAATCCGGATTCCCCAACGGGCTGCTTCGTCTTCGCGGGTCCCACCGGGGTCGGCAAGACCGAGGTCGCGCGCCAGCTGGCCCAGGTGCTCGGAGTCCATTTCGAACGCCTGGACATGAGTGAGTACATGGAAAAACATGCGGTGGCCCGCCTGATCGGCGCCCCTCCCGGATATATCGGCTTCGACCAGGGCGGTCTGCTGACCGAGGCCATCCGCAAACACCCCTACTCGGTGCTGCTCCTCGACGAGATCGAGAAGGCCCATACGGACATCTACTCCATCCTCCTCCAGGTGATGGATCATTCGTCGCTGACGGACAACTCCGGCAGGCGGGCGGATTTCCGCAACGTCATCCTGATCATGACCACCAATGCCGGGGCGCGGGAGATGAGCGCAACCGCCATCGGTTTCGTCACCGGCAACGCTAAGAAGGGGCAGGCGCAGCAGGCGGTGAACAAGCTCTTTTCGCCGGAGTTCCGCAACCGCCTCGACGGCATCATCTCCTTCAGCGCTCTGGATACCGCTTCCGTCGAAAAGGTGGTCGACAAACTGATCGGCGAACTGCAGGGGCAGTTGGCCGAAAAGAAGGTCTCCATCGTCCTCAGCCCGGAAGCCAGGGGCTGGCTTGCCGCAAAGGGCTACGATCCCGTCTACGGGGCGCGTCCTCTCAGACGGCTCATCATGAAAGAGATCGGCGATGTGCTCACCGAAGAGATCCTCTTCGGCGAACTGAGCCGCGGTGGAGAGGCGGGGATCGGCCTTGCCGACGACAAGCTCACCTTCGGCTATACGAAATAGGAGCGCTTCCGCCGTCTCAAGACTGAAACGGCGCTCCCTTAATACCATCGGCGCGGATGCCTCTCGCAGAGGACCCTGCCGCAGAGGACGTTTCGGAAGGCGGTATCGATCAGGAAACCGATGCCCCTTCCGCTGTTAATTTTTGAGCTTCACCACATTTGCAGCAGCCGGCCCCTTGGCGCCCTGGACGATTTCAAATGTGACGCGCTGCCCTTCATCCAACGATTTATACCCCTCTCCCTGAATCGCAGAATGATGCACAAACACATCCTTTCCGTTATCCTGCTCAATAAAACCGAATCCTTTTGAAGCATTAAACCATTTTACCGTTCCTTCCAACGTCATGACAAACTCCTGTGTGTTATGGTCCTCCATATTGAGAACCGTTTCATGCAGTGCGAATCCAGCCCTTGAGGGCGGCCCGATGCAAAGGACTCAGATCAAGAAACTCGACACCGGCGCGCAGGACAGCCGTGCCCTCTTCAGGATCATGCATATATTTCCTCCACGATATCCGGCTCTTCGCCTGACTCATGAAGAGTTCAACATTGGCCAGTGTTTCAAAGAGGAGGATATCCATTTTGATCTCACCGCCAGGCAAATCACAGTCTTCAGCATATAGAAATGAAATGCCGCCCATGGCAATGTCGTACATTCTGGCGACAACCAGGTTTTCTCCGTTGGTCAGCGAGATGACGCCCCTGGCCGCAACCCTGGCTGAAATCCGCCTTGAGATCAGGGTATTTTCAGGGGAGACAATTCTTCCGCGCTGGATCATTTTCTTCACAATTCTTTATCCGTCAGCAAATTCCACATTTTCTTTTCATAGCATTCAGGGCAACATCCATGGGACAGATCAGCCCCGCTTCTTTGGATTATGTATTCTTCCATCTGCAGCCACTTTCCCGCTCCATGCCGCGTGCCGGTGTCATCTCTGATTTTTTTGCAATACATGCAGATCGGGATGAAATTTTCATAGATCTTGAGGAGTCTCAGCGCCTCCTGCCTTTCAAAGACACGCTCCATCCTCAAAATCAGTTCATCGGGATCACAGGGTTTGAGGAGAAAATCATCGGCGCCGGAACGCAGGGCTTCTATTGCCAGCGTCATGTCTCCCTGCCCTGTCAGGATGAACACCGCGATTTCCGAATTGATCTTTTTCATTTCTTTCAACAGCCCTATCCCGTTGAGTCCGCCCATGATCAGATCGGTTATGACCAGATCGAAATAACCGGACCGGAATTCAGCCAATGCAGCTTCGCCGCATGACGCTGTTTTCACACAAAACCCGTTCCCTTCAAGATAGTGGCCAAGGGACTTCAGGATGGGTTCTTCATCATCTACCAGCAGGACAGTTTTACGAAGCATCGCCTCTTTCTCCTTCTCTCGGCAGGCAGGAATCTGCTGTGCGCACCGGTCCTTGGCGTCAAATCGGCAGACAATCCTTTCGCCAGCAACAGGCCATTTGATCGCAGGAACCGCCGTTCATCTGGAAACACGGATTATTGCCTTCTTTTGTCTGAATTTTTCTGATGAGATCCGCTTTCTTCAAATTTCCAGTTTTAATATCAAGTTCTTTCGCCTTCATTTTGATATCTGCTAATTTCATTGCCATAGTCTGCACCTCGCGGATTTTATGGATTTAGGCCCCCCAGACTCTGAGTATGGATGAAGGAAGTGGGAATGACAATCCGGCAGAAACTGCGACAATACGGTGTATAAATACCGTATTAAATGATGGATGTTATGAATTTCTTGAGATTTTTTTTCTGATTTTTTATCCCGAGTTTTTTCCTGATAGTATCCCGGTACGATTCCACTGTCCGCAAGGAGAGATGTAAAAGGTCTGCTATCTCCTTTGAGCTCTTATTCTGCCTGATATAATGGATAATCTGCAATTCACGGGGAGCCAGTTTTGCCTTCGTCAGCACACCGTCATGCGCGTGTTTCGAAAAAACATCCAGCAGATTGGCCTGGGCGGTTTCCATATAACCTTTTGTCAAGCCGGTTGCCTGCGTTTGCGCTTTTTGCAGGAGCGGAAGGACCGTCTCTACGGTCTTGGCGGCAATTTCCCTTCTGATTTCGCTATGCTCCTTGTCTCTTCTCTTCAAAAGGATGTTCAAGGTGGTGTTGATATCGACAAGCTCCCGGTTTTTTTCCTCTACTTCCTTTTCCTTGGCCACCACCGCATCCAATGCGGTTTTCAGCTTGTTTACCGTCTGTGTCAGGGCTGCCGTTCTTTCCATCACCTGCTGTTCCAGGCTTGCCTGCGATTGCTGAAGTTTTCTCTCGACGATTTTTCGCGAGGCGATCTCTTCCTTGAGGCGCGCATTCCGGACTTGAAGCCTGGCGATCAAATCCTGCTTTTCAAAGCTGCGCCTTGCCTTGTTGAGCAGATCGTCCATGTCGCACGGCTTCTGCAGATAATCGTCCGCTCCCAGTTTTAAGGCCTGGACTGCAGTACTGATATCGCCAAATCCGGTCAGGATGATGACGCCGGTATCCGGATAGAGACGCTTTGCCTGCTCCAATACGCCGATGCCGTCTACTCCGGGCATGAACAGATCGGTAACGACCAGGTCATACCGTCTGGCGGAAAGCTCGTCCATGGCCTTCCGGCCATCCGCCGCGGTGGTGACGAGGAAGTTGTTTTTTTCAAGAGCCCAGCCGATCGAGATCAGGATGGATTCTTCGTCATCAACCAGCAGTATCGATTTCTTGCGCATTATTTACTCTCTTAATAGGCAGAAATACAGAGAATATCGATCCGTTGCCCGGTTCGCTTTGCACCTCGATGCGGCCGCCGTGTTTTTTGATAATGCCGTAACTGACGGATAAGCCGAGCCCCGTCCCTTTCAGTTCGGGCTTGGTCGTGAAAAACGGTTCAAAAATGCGGGGCATATGCTCCGGATCGATACCCGTCCCGTTGTCCTGAACATGGACCACAGCCTCCTCCCCGATTGTTTCGGTCGAAACGGTGATCTCCCCGCCGCCCTCGCAGGCGTCAGCGGCGTTGTTGAGAAGATTGAGCAACACCTGTTTCAGCTGATCGGTAACCGCCATCACGGGAGGGATATCGGCGCCATAGTTCTTTTTTACCGTAATATTGCGCATGGAAAAATCTTTTTTGCTGATAAAGAGCAGCGCGTCAAAGGTGGCGTGCAGATCGGTCAGAGCATGTTTGCCGGAAGTGGGCCGGTAAAAATCCCTGAGATTGACAATGAGGTTTTTCATCCGGTGGCATTCCTGGAGGGCCAGCGCAAGAAGTTTTTCCTCCTTCTGTTCAAGGGTTGCATACTGCCCGATCCCTTTGATAATGGTCATGACGCTCTGGAGCGGATTGTTGAACTCATGGGCGATGGAGGCCGAAAGGCGGCCCACGGCGGAAAGTTTTTCGGAATGGAGAAGCTGCGAGTGCGACTTCCGCAATTCAGCGGTCCGGTGTTTGACCCGTTCCTCCAATTCCTCATGCGCATTTTCCAGAGCCTCTTTGTATTTTTTTTCCTCAGTGGCATCGAAGGCGTAATGGAGGTAGAGATCCTCGCCGACCGGTATCCAGTAGGCATCCCAATAGATATCTCTGTCCCAGAACTGCATGTTCTGAGCAAGGCCTCCTTCCCAAAGTCTGGGGGCAAGGCACCAGGAACAGGGATCTTCTCTCTTCAGCCAGGCGGCATGGCAGAGGGTGCCGGGTACGGCGCCCACCGCTATCGCAGCCTTATTGGAGGCAACGATACGGCGCGTATGGTATTGCAAAAGCAGAGCGACGCAGGGGAGCGCGTCCATGAAAAGCTGCCGTAACCGCAGCTCATTTTCCAATTTTCCCTCGGCGTCTTTCAGCTTGGTTATATCCCTGCCGACAGCCTGATACTCAGAGACCGCACCATTGATGTCAAACAAGGCCCGTCCGCACCACTGCTGCCAGCAGACCCTTCCGTCAGGCAGGAACACCCTGTGTTCAATGGTTTTTTCAGGATCACTCGGAGTCAGTTCCTTAAAATGATCCCGAACGAGGGACAGGTCATCCTTATGGATAGCAGGCAGAAAATTCGTGCCGAGTATCTCTCTGAAGTCTACTCCGAAATACCGGCAATAGGCATCATTGACAAAGGTAATCCTGCCCTGGGGATCGAACCGGCAGATCAGCTCATTCTGGTCCATCACAATGGCCCGGTACCGTTCTTTCAACCGGCGGAGTCTGGCCAGTTCCGCTTCCTTGTGGATGGATATATCGCTGACCATGATCCGGTATCGGCCTGGGGCAGCGGCATCTGCTTCGGCGGCGGCTTCGGCAGCGGCTTCGGCGGCCGTCTCGACCAGGGCGTGGAATACGGTTCCGTTTTTTCTCTGCAGCCGCAGTTCACTGGATTGTTTTGAACCGGGGTTCAGCAGATTTTCACGATGGCGGGAGAAGGCTTCCTGATCTTCCGGCACAACGAAATTGAATACCGATTGGTTTACCAGATCTTTTCTTGCCACTTCGAACATATCCGCGGCGGTACGATTGGCCTCGACAATCGTCCAGCCGGCGTTTGCGGTCAGATAGGCAACCGGGGCGAAGTCATAGAGATCGGCATAGCGGCGGTGCGATTTCCGGAGTTCATCCTGCGTGTTCCGCAAAGCCTCTTCCCTGCATATACCCTCGGTAATATCCTGATTGACACCGGTCATCCGGATGGCTTTGCCGTCAGGGTCCCGTATGACCATGCCGTCAGTCTTCATATACTTGACGGTCCCGTCGGGATGGACGACACGGAAGGTGGTATTGAAGGCCTTTCCCTCGGCAAGGGCGGAATCGCATTCCTTGATCGCCCTTTGCCGGTCATCGGGATGAAGAGCAGCCATCCAGGCATTGAGCGTGCCCGAGAAGGTGTTGCGGGAAATCCCATAGAGTGCAAGCATCCGGTCGTCCCAGACCAGGACATCCTCTTGCACCTTCCAGTCCCAGATGCCGAGATCTGCCGAAAGGATTGCAAGTCTGAGCCTTTGAGAATATTCAGCCAGCCCCGCCTCGGCATCTTTTTGCGCGGTGATGTCACTGAAGGCAATGAGATAGACGCGGTCCCCATCCTGAACGGCGGTAGCCTCCACCCGCGCCCAGAATGGGGGATTATTCGTTCGCACGAGCCGTAAATCGAAGGACTGCGGTTCGCCGGTCGTCATGAGCCGTTTGCGATGCAGATAGAAAACGTCCTGGTCCTGATCGGAAATGAACCGGGAGACCGGCATCGTGACAACCATCTCCCGAGCCGTGCCCAGCAAGGTGGAAGCGGTCAGGTTCGCCTCAAGGATCAGGCCCTGTCCGTTGACAGTGACATAGCCCACCGGCGCCAGATTATAGAGATCGAAATACCGCCCCTTTACAATGTCAAGCTCTGACTGTACCCGGCGCAGTTCCTCGTTCTGCATCTCGAGTTCAATCTGATGCACCTGCAGATCATACAGTATTTTCCGGGCCTGCTCCGGGGACAGGTCCTTTTGATTTTCCGGGATCAGTGCCGATCGTTCCCGGTAAATCTCTTCGGCCTGTTTTCGAAGTCCGGCTGCCTGTTTTAAAAGATCCTTATCGGTATTCATTGGCCCTCGTGTCAGCCTGCATCCTTTCCGCCCTTATCCTGACACCGCAGAGAAGAGATGTCGATCCAGGCGCAGGTGATGCCTGCGATGCTGCCTGCTGTGTCATAGAGCGGTTCGACGGTCAAATTATAGATGCAGGTTTTTCCTCCTTCATCCCTCCGGAATTCCCTCCGGGTCCCCTTACCGCTTGCCAATACCTGTTGTTTGACAGCCGTCATGGCCGCTGTATCCTCGGCGGGAAACACCTCGGCATCGGTCCTGCCAAGGACCTGATCGGTCCTGAATCTGGAGCAAGGGTCATGGATCCAGGTATACCGCAAATCCTTGTTCTGATTGGAGACCACGACGGGAACGGCTTGCAGGGCAACCCGCAGGCGCTCTTCCTGCAAGCGCAACTCCTCCTCCATCTTTTTGGCACTGCTTATTTCAACAAAGGTGATCACCGCGCCCTCGATGACGTTGTCCAGTGTGCGATACGGCTGAATGCGCATCGTATACCATTTTCCCTCCAGGGTCTCGACATCCACTTCTTTGGCGGCCAGGGTATCCAGCACCGTCTGGGTGTCGGCCACCATCCGGCTGTATCCGACCAGATTGGAGACGATGTGTCCGACCGGTCTGCCGATATCGCTTGAAATCAGATTGATGATCCGGGTGATCGACGGCGTGAATCGCAGGATATTCAGACGATGATCCACAAAGACGGTGCCGATGCCGGTCCCGGCCAGAAGATTGTTCATATCGTTATTGGCGCGGGACAGCTCGATGACCTTGCTCTGCAGTTCGGCGTTGACGGTGGACAATTCTTCATTCACCGACTGCAGTTCCTCCTTGGAGGTCTCAAGCTCCTCGTTGGTGGATTGCAGCTCTTCATTCACCGATTGCATCTCCTCATTCGAGGATTTGAGTTCCTCGTTGGACGTTTCCAGCTCTTCATTCATGGACCGCAGATGCTCTTCATGGGCCCGCAATTCAAGCCTGAGCCTGGCGACACTGGCATCGGTATCGGCGCTGTCCGCTTCGTTTGTTTTCATTATGGCCTGAGAAGACGCCTGCTCGGCCTGTTCCGCATCCGACTCGGACGATTCTTCCAGGATCACGACCAGAAACAGGTACACCTCGGGAGCCAGGCTCGGACCTGCGGGAACCGGACGAACGGTCACGTTGACTGTTGTAAAGTCGCCGTTGGTTTTCACGCGCACGCCGGTATGCCGCACGATCTCCTTGGTCGCCGCTGCCTTTTGCAGGGCCAGGGACAATTCGTGCCGCAGTCCTTCCCGGGCCATCTTCAGGATGTTGAGGATGCCAACCTCACCGGCAGGCGGCTCAGGATACATCCCTGTCCGGCCATGCAGATAGAGAATCTCGCCCCGCTCGTTGATAAGCACCGCCGCCGGACTGATCTGCTGCAAAAGCGCCTGCTCGGTCATCTCCCGAAGCGGAAGTTTGACGGGAGATCTTATTTTTCCGTAGGTCCGCGGTGCTGCGGCATCGCTCGTCTTTACAGAAGGTATAAACGTGCTGGGCGCCATGCGCTGGGCGCTCGCGGTATATCCTTTATGCTGGTACAGCTTCAGTTTACGATCAAGGGTAACAAAGAGATCGGAAAATTCGCCCACGGTCTCCGAAGTGCCGAGAAAGAGATAGCCTCCGGGATTCAGCGCATAATGAAAAAGGGGAATGAGCTTCTTCTGCAGGTCCCCGTTCATATAGATCATCAGATTGCGGCAGCTGATGAGATCAAGCCGGGAAAACGGAGGATCTTTAATCACGTCCTGCTCGGAAAAGACCAGCATGTCACGGATCATCTTGTTTATGCGGTAGGCGCTGCCGTCAGGCTCCTGCGTGAAAAAGCGGGCCAGACGCTCAGCCGAAAGATCTGCCGCGATACTGGCCGGATAGATACCGGCTCGCGCGGCGGTTATCGACTGGCTGTCGATATCGGTGGCAAAGACCTGAAACTTAAAGCTCTGCTTCAGTGCTTCCTGATGCTCGGCCAGCAGAATTGCCAGTGAGTAGGCTTCCTCTCCGGTGGAGCATCCCGGAGCCCAGATGCGAATGGCCAACTCCCCGGTCTTCCCGTCAAAGAGCTTGGGGATCACCTGCTTCTCAAGGAAGGTAAACGCTTCGGGATCACGAAAAAAACTGGTGACGCCAATAAGGAGGTCGCGGAAGAGCGCCTCGACTTCCGCCGGGGTCTTCTGTAGATATTTGACGAATCCGTCGATTGTCTCGATCTGGTGGACGGCCATCCGGCGTTCGATACGGCGGTAGATTGTATTTTCCTTATATTGGGAAAAGTTATGCCCGGTCTGAGCGCGCAGGAGAATGAGAATTTTCTTCAACGCATTCTCGGTCTGAGGAATTCCGGAAGAAACAGAGCGCAGCGGTCTGCCGAAGGCCTGTCCCGCGAATGCGATAAGCTGAGCAGGCATTTCGGCCGGCCGCAATTCATAATCCACCATGCCTGTCGCTATGGTGCTGCGGGGCATGCCGTCGTATTCGGTGCTGGCGGGGTCCTGGACCATGACCATCCCCCCCTCGCCTTTTATCGCCCGGACGCCCAGCGTCCCGTCACTGCCCGTGCCCGAGAGAACGATGCATATGGCATTTTCGCGCTGATCCTGGGCCAGCGACCGGAAAAAGAAATCGATGGGCATTCTCTGGCCGCGGGGGGCAGTGGGCTCCAGCAGATGGAGGCCGCCGTTTAAAAAGGCCATATCCTTGCCCGGCGGGATGATATAGGCACAGTTGGGCTGCACCAGCATGCCATCCTCCACCTCGAAGACCTGCATCCGGGTATAGCGCCTGATGAGGTCCGTGAGGATGCTCTTGTGGTCCGGGTCCAGGTGCTGCACCAGCACGAACGCCATGCCGGGATCTCTATCGGCAGGCATCCCTGAAAAAAAGGCCTCGAACGCGGCCAACCCCCCCGCGGACGCGCCGATGCCCACGATGGGAAACGCCGTATTCGGCACCGCTTCTCGTCCGTCAATTGAAGTACCGGCAATCTCCTGCGGCCGGTTTGTTTCAAGTGCGTCTGAATCAAGGGCCGGTTTTGCATTGCTCCGTTTCCGCGTACTCTTTTTCATACCTTCCCTCTCCGGGTGAAGTTGACAGGGGATTTTATTCTACACGATAACGATAGCTGAAAATCGGGTTTATTCCGATTCGGCATTTCTCAGTTTCTCGCGAAGCTCCTCAAGTTTTGACCTATAGGCATCGGCATCGCCATAGTCGGTAAACTGATGCGCCCTGGAATGGCGCTGGGCCTTCCCGTAAGCATGTTTGATCGGGCACCAATACTGTTCCGTTCGAGCGCCAACTTCCGTTGCATACGAAAGGATTCCGTTGACATAGCTGCAATAATCGCAGTTCAGGCGCTCGATCACATTCAGGTATTTCAAATAGTGCCGGTCAAAAACGATATGATTGCTCCGCCTCACCTTGGAAATCCTGTAAATGGGGAAACATACGGCCTGATATATCCATAAACCCATATCCATCAGCACCGCCGGAACAAGCATCGAATAAATAACAGGCGTGGAGAGAATGGTAAGAAGCGGAGCCTTGAGAAGGTAAAAGAGCGAAGAAGTCGCTATCCTCTTGTGAATTTTCAGGATTTCCCGCTCGAATATCACCCTGCCTTCTCTGACCTTGTAACGCAGTTCCTCTTCCCGGCGTTTCATCTCCAATTGCACATTCTTTTCCAGCTCTTTTATTTCTTCAAGAATTTCGTTGAGACGGCCATTCATAGCAATTCTATTATCCTTGTGATGTTTTATCAAGCGGCTTGGGAAAGTTGCACGGCGCATCCGAGATCCGCCAGCATTAACGGCGAATACCGGATTTATTCATTGAGCAGAAAACAGTAAGAGGAAAGGAAGAGGACATACTGAAGAGCACTTAACCAAAAATTGACGCCAACCGCGACACATTTCGTATCACCCGCCACTCTTCACCCCGTACAATGAGGAGTATTTCAACCCACACCCCTCGTGAGGGGGCGACTCAGGCAGAGGTGGCTGACGGATCAACGCGCACTGACGTGGGCAGAAAAGCAGATGCTGCGGGGCGGCTATCATCATCAGCGTATCTTAGCTGTACATACTGAATTTCTCCGTTACTCGCCGGAAAGGAGATTGACGATCAGCCGGATCAAGAGCGCCTTCTGGCCGGGATCACTTGCCGCCGTCAGCAGTGTTAAAGCAACCAGGGCTTTATTATCAAAATGTTTTTTTCCGAGCAGTCCGTTCATCTGGAGAAATAACAGAAAGAGAAACGAACCAATTCGTTTATTGCCGTCGGAAAACGGATGATCTTTAATTACAAAATAGAGCAGATGGGCGGCCTTTTCCTCGATGCCCGGATAGAGGTCGCAACCGTCGAAGGTCTGGTGGATTGCCCCGATGATCCCGGCAAGGGCGTCACTGCGTTCATTGCCGAAGAGATCGGTTGCCTCCAGCTTTGCCATCAACTCCTGTTTCAGCGAGTTGATGGCTGCCCGCGCACCATCAATATCCAAGCCCTCGCAGCTGGTCTGCCTGGTGCTGGGTAAGGGTAAGTTATCCTCGTCATATTGCAGCAGAAGCTTCCATGTTCCGGCATACCGGTTGACCAGATCGAGCACCGAGCGGCCTTCGTCAGTGACGAGATCCTGATGCTCCAGGGTATTCGCCAGTAAAGACAACACCTGTTGCGCTTCATGGATGCCTTTTTCCGCCAGGCGGCGCTGATTGAGGGTATAGCCCTTGATAAGATAATCCTTCAGAACCGAAGTCGCCCAGATGCGGAACTGGGTGCCGCGCTTTGTATTAACCCGGTACCCGACAGCAATAATCACATCCAGATTGTAAAAGTTGGTTTGATAGGTTTTGTTATCTGCGGCAGTATGTGCAAATTTTGCACATACTGCCTGCCTTTCCAATTCTTGTGAATGAAAAATATTATTAATATGCTTGGTTACCACACTCCTCTCCGTGTTAAAAAGAGAAGCCATCTGCGCCTGAGTCAGCCAGACGGTTTCATCACGGAGTTGGACATCCAGGATTGTTTGCCCGTCTTGAGCCTGATAAAGGATGATTGTTCCGTGATTGGGAGGAAAATAGTTTTGTTGTTCTTGCAATACTGTCATAGAGATAAAATTCCTTTTTGTAAAATGAAATCCCCTTATTTTGCTTCATCACGCATGGAATTGAAGGGCATCTACTAAATTGCTCCAACTTGAGTCGTCTTGATAGTCGTTCTGACATAGGCCCCTCTCTATCGTTCGATTGAATTGATGGAAAACCGCGTATCCATTAAAATTCATGAAGACTCTTTTAGTCTATCGCACAAAATCTCATCGAACAACCTTTAAAATCCGTGCGAAAAAGGGCCTGCAGAAAAAATGAGTCCCTCTGAAAAGAAAATCGTGGTTATCGTTGGCTTAGATTCATGCTATAAAAATAACAGGAAGAGAATCAGGAGTTTTCAACCGAAATTCAGCGCCATTGCTCCAGCGAAAACCGGAAGAATACAATTGTATCCGGGAAGGCAATAAAAAAGGCATCTCCTATGGAAACAGGAAGTATTAACGAATATCTGAAATTCTTCGTCGCCCTGCTGGCTGTTGTCAACCCGGTGGGGACCCTCCCGATCTTTATCAATATGACGGCGAATCAGGACACAGCGACCCGCAACAAAAACAGCTCCATCGCATCCCTTTCCATGGGAATTATTCTCGTCGTCGTCCTGTTCAGCGGCGAGTCCATCCTTCGATTTTTCGGAATATCCGTCGGCTCCTTTCGCGTTGGCGGGGGTATTCTGATTCTGCTTATGGCTATCTCCATGCTGAATGCCAAAATGAGCAACGTCAGACAGACGAAAGAGGAGCAACTCGACTCGTTCGAACGTGACAGCGTAGCCGTCGTTCCCCTCGGAACGCCGCTCCTGGCAGGTCCTGGAGCAATCAGCACCGTTATTCTCTACGCCCAGCGCCATGCATCGACTGCCCACACACTCTCTCTGTTCTGCGTTATTGTGCTTCTCTCCTGCTTCACTTTTATTCTGTTCAGGCTGGCTCCCGCCATTACCCGGCTGCTTGGCAGAACAGGCATCAACATTGTAACCAGGCTTATGGGCCTGATCATGGCCGCGATGGGCGTGGAATTTATCGCAGGCGGCCTCAAAGAACTTTTTCCGGTTCTTGGCGGCTCGTAAAGGGAACAGAGCTTGCTGGAATCACCATGGAGACGTGCAAAAATAGAATGACTGAAACCACTGCATACACACTTGCATCAAACAAGGTATTTTGCGGGTTCTGTCCCGGATTCTGCTGCTATAAACTCAAAGGCTCAACCCTTTACATTACGGCAGAGGATATAAACCGGATAGCCCGCCATCTGCAGATCAGCGACGGACAAGTTCGGAAAAGGTATCTTGAAGGTAAAAATACCTTTAAAATAAAGGAAGATAGCTCCTGCATATTTCTTTCCGATGAAACTATCAGCAAACGTTGTTCCATCCATCAGGCACGGCCCAGACAATGTATGGATTTCCCATACAGCGATCCATGCCCCTATCTTGAACGTGAAGATCTCCTCACCATCATCGAACCCTTGATCGTGAAAAGCCGCAGAGGTAAATAGATTAACCTCAAAAACAGTTAATAGTTTGATATTATTGATGTAAATATCTGTATATATGGTATAATGTGCAAGAAATACTACAAAAACCCTT